>ERZ1292625.1706-Hain-H41-01um-R1-1706-length-24106-cov-9_pt1 | contig 24106 bp, 22 predicted proteins | sample MGYA00564400_ERZ1292625 | MGnify/ENA primary metagenome ERZ1292625 (study PRJEB36523, sample SAMEA6512639) | groundwater metagenome | collected 2019-01-08 | study: AquaDiva: Metagenomics assemblies of 32 groundwater samples | reverse complement strand
CTGCTGAAAGGAAAATACAGCCCGCAAAACCCAAATAGGGACTTGCGTCAGTTGACCAAGAAGCTAAGTTTTGTTAGCTTCTTCAGACTTAAGAAAATCCAAAAATGAAAGGTAATCCCGTGAAAAACTATCTCTTCACAAGTGAGTCTGTTTCGGAAGGACACCCAGATAAAATGGCTGATCAAATCAGTGATGCTGTTCTAGATGCTATTTTAGCTCAAGATCCTAAAGGACGAGTGGCCTGCGAAACACTTTTGACGACGGGATTGGTTGTTGTCGCTGGGGAAATCACTACGAAAGCTCAAGTGAACTTGGCGCAAATTGCGCGCGAGACAGTCAAAAATATTGGCTACGACCACTCAGACAAAGGTTTCGATTATAAAACTTGTGCGGTCAGTATTGCCGTTGGCCAACAAAGTCCTGACATCAGTATGGGTGTAAAAGAAACCCTCAGTGACGAACAAGGAGCCGGGGATCAAGGCCTGATGTTTGGTTATGCAGTCAATGAAACTCCAGATATGATGCCACTTTCAATTGCAATGTCTCACAAATTGGTTCGGGATTTGGCAACACTTCGAAAAGCTAATAAAGTGAACTGGCTCAGGCCGGATGCAAAATCTCAAGTCACTGTTCAATATGAAAACGGTATCGCTAAGCGAATTGATACGATTGTTATATCTACTCAGCATGCTGAAGAAGTAACTCTTCCGCAGATCAAAGAATTTATCATGGAAGAATTGATTAAAAAATCAATCCCCACTCAATGGATTGACAAAAATACAAAATTTCATATTAACCCAACTGGTCGCTTTGTCATGGGTGGACCTATGGGGGATGCGGGTCTTACGGGTCGAAAAATTATTGTTGATACTTACGGAGGCCATGGTGCCCATGGGGGCGGAGCATTTTCTGGAAAAGATCCTTCAAAAGTCGACCGATCAGCCGCCTACGCAGCGCGCCACGTGGCCAAAAATATTGTGGCGGCTGGTTTGGCCGAACGTTGCTTATTGCAGGTTGCTTATGCGATCGGAGTGGCAGAGCCCGTCAGTGTTACGGTAAATGATTTCGGCACTTCTAAAATTGGCTGCGAAAAATTAGAGAAAGCTATCCGCCAAATTTGGAACCTTAGGCCGGCTCACATTATCAAGGATTTTGATCTGCTTCGTCCGATTTACAGTCCGACGGCGGCTTATGGACATTTTGGTCGTACGGAAGAGGCAACGAAGGGTGCTTTCACTTGGGAAAAGTTGAACAAAGTTGACCAATTGAAAGACCTCGTCAAGACTCTGAACTAATGGACCCGAAATACATTCGAAACTTTTCTATCATTGCTCATATTGATCATGGGAAATCCACTCTTGCTGATGGACTTTTGGGGGCTACTGGCGCCTTAAGTGCACGAGAAGAAAAAGCGCAATTTCTGGATAATATGGAACTCGAGCGCGAGCGCGGAATCACGATCAAAGCGCAAACTGTTTGCCTGAGCTTCAAATCCAAAGATGGTCATGAATACCAAATGAATTTAATTGATACTCCGGGACATGTGGATTTCAGCTATGAAGTTTCACGAAGTTTGGCGGCCTGTGAGGGTGCTGTTTTGGTTGTTGATGCCGCTCAAGGGGTTGAAGCCCAGACTTTGGCAAATGTCTATTTGGCTTTAGGAAATAATTTAACAATCATTCCCGTATTGAATAAAATTGATTTGCCTTCGGCTGATCCTGAAGGCGTACGGAAACAAATTGAAGATACCATTGGGCTTGATTGCACGGAAATCATTCACGCTTCTGCAAAAGAAAAAATCGGTATCACTGAAATTTTAGAAAGTATTGTAGTAAAAGTTCCTCCGCCAAAAGCGGATCGAAGCTTGCCTTTGAGGGCTTTGATTTTTGATTCTTGGTTTGATGCCTATCAAGGTGTGGTCGTACTGGTTCGTGTCGTTGATGGTACTTTGAAAAAAGGCGAAAAAATTAAATTCATGGCCACGGATAAAAGTTATGAAGTTTTACGAATGGGTAAGTTCGCACCATTTCCAACAGTCGTGGAAAATCTAGAAGCAGGTGAAGTGGGTTTCATCGTTTGCGGAATTAAAGATATTCGCGATGTTGTCGTTGGGGATACTGTCACCGCGACAAAAACTCCAGCCAGTGAAGTGCTGCCGGGATTCCAAAGAATCAAACCGATGGTTTTCGCTGGCATTTTCCCAATCGAGGCTACGGATTATGAAAATCTTAAAGTGGCTTTAGACAAGTTGGCTCTCAATGATTCAAGTTTAACTTTTGAAGTTGAAAAATCAGCAGCTCTTGGATTTGGTTATCGCTGTGGATTCTTAGGCCTGCTTCATATGGAAATTGTGCAAGAAAGATTGGAACGAGAGTTCAATCTCAACCTGATTACCACGGCTCCGACGGTTGTTTATAAAATTCATATGACTGATGGGACAGTGAAAACGCTCGAGAACCCAGCGCAAATGCCAGAAGAGACTAAAATTCTTAAAATGGAAGAACCTTATGTTAAAGTGACCATCCATACTCCGACGGATTACATTGGCTCTATTTTGAAGCTCTGTGAAGACAAGCGCGGCCATCAAATTAAAATGGATTACGTGAACGAAAAAAAAGTGATCATCGAATACAAGCTGCCACTCAATGAAATGGTGATGGATTTTTATGACCGTTTGAAATCGATCAGTAAGGGTTATGCTTCCCTCGAGTATGAATTTATGGATTTTGAAGAGTCAGATTTAGTGAAGATGGATATTATGATCAATAGCGAACCCGTCGATGCCTTGTCATTAATCGTACATCGATCCAAATCTCAAGCGCGTGGTCGCAGTCTGACGGAGAAAATGAAAGAACTTATCCCACGCCAACAGTACCAAATTGCAATACAAGCAACCATTGGCTCAAAGATCGTTGCCCGGGAAACTTTAGGGGCTCTTCGAAAAGACGTGACGGCGAAGTGCTATGGTGGTGATATTTCTAGGAAGAGAAAATTATTAGAGCGACAAAAAGAAGGTAAAAAACGAATGAAGCAAATCGGAACTGTGGATGTACCGCAAGAGGCTTTCTTGGCCATCTTAAAAGTTCAGGATTAATTTCAGTCAATTGTGTGAATCAGATCGGAGAGTTCATGTTAAAAGATTTAAAAAAAGCGGACTGGCGTTCGCGAATTTTTTGGACTGATGGATGGGGATCTTTAGCTTTAGCCGTATTGATTGCCTTATTTATTCGTTGGGCTTTCCTCGAAGCTTACGTGATTCCATCGGGCAGTATGCTGCCATCACTTTTAATTCATGATCATATCTTCGTTAATAAACTCACTTATGGAATTCGTGTTCCCTTTAGTGAAAATTGGATGTTTAAATTCAACGAGCCCAAAGCCGGAGAAGTCGTTGTTTTTAAATATCCCAAAGATATGAATACTTTTTTTATAAAAAGAATTGTTGGATTGCCTGGCGACAAAATTTATTATCAAAATGGAACTTTATATATCAATGATAAACCCATGGCCAAAAATGTTCCTGCCTCGGATGCTGATTTCCGTTGGCTCAGAGATGCCGATTTCCAAAGAGATGGAAATTTTGGCGATGAAAAATCAAACTACACTCATTTCACTGAAGTTTTACCAAATAAAGAACACAGCATCCTTTTACGAAAAGGCGACATCTTTGAAGAGTACGGCCCAGTCATTGTTCCCGAGGATCATCTTTTTACTATGGGTGATAACCGCAATAATTCTTCAGATGGCCGAGTATGGGGATTCTTGCCTAAGAAGAATATTTTAGGCCGTGCTATGTTTGTATGGTTAAGTTGTGAAGAAACTATCCCTTATTTACCTTTTTTGTGTAACCCGCTTGAGGTCCGTTGGAGTCGATTTTTTCATCCTGTGAATTGAGCTCAATGTCACTCATCCCAACGAAAAAAAATTTGAAAGGCACTTGGCGCCAAGCCCTGCTAACTTTTTTTGGTCCCGTGCTGTTAGTGTTTATCTTTCGATTATTTATTCTTGAGCCTTTCGTCATTCCTTCTGGAAGCATGATCCCGACTTTGTTAATTCATGATCATCTTATGGTTTTTAAGGGAAGTTTTGGGATAAAATCACCATTTTCTGATACTTGGTGGATGCGCTGGGGGGGGCCTCAGCGTGGGGATGTCGTGGTGTTTCGCTACCCCAAAAACCCCCAAGTGTTTTATATCAAGCGAGTCATCGGATTGCCTGGCGATAAGTTGATTTTTGAAAATCATCAATTGAGCGTCAATGGTCAAGTGCTACCAACTGAAAAATGGCAAGGAAAGCCCCCCCTTTCTGAGGATGATTTTGGTCTTTTTTTAGAGAAAAATTTAACTAAGTCCTATGTGGTTAGATATTCTGGTGACGAGGATTCGCAAAGTTCCTCGTCACGTATAGAGGTCGAAGTTCCTGAAAAAAACTATTACATGATGGGCGATAATCGCGATCAGTCATTGGATAGTCGGGTTTGGGGTTTTCTTCCTGACAAATATCTTGTGGGAAGAGCATGGTCCATTTGGTTGAGTTGCGAAAACACATTGTTGTCAGCGCAAATGGTCTGTGACCCTTTGACTATTCGGTGGCGACGAATCTTTAAAAGCGTAGATAAAACAATAGACATCAATTAGACATCCTGTTGGAATATTCATTGGATGAAAAAAGCCTCATTGAAGAGCTATTTCTGGACTCTCAGTCTCGCCGTAATTTTCGCGGTTGTGACCCGATTTGTTTTGATAACCGCTTACAAGGTTCCAACGGGGTCAATGCAGCCGACATTACAACCCGGTGATTTCATTTTTGCCTCAAAAATCACCTATGGGATTCTTGCTTTAGGATCCGGTTGGTATGTGCGGTGGACTCAACCTCAGCGAAATGAAGTGGTTGTTTTTACCTATCCTGACCAACCCGACACCAAGTATGTAAAAAGAGTTATTGGTATGGCGGGGGACGAAATCAAGATTGAAAATGACGAACTGTGGATCAATGGTAAAAAGGTGCTTTATGAAGAGATTGTTGATCAAAGTGAAAATCCAAATCCCGAGAGTTTTACGATCAGAAATGAAATTGGACCCCATGGATCGCGCAAAGTAATTCAAATAAAATCTTCAAAAGCGAAGCGGTTTGGCCCACTTATGATTCCCGAAGGACAGGTTTTTCTACTTGGCGATAATCGGGATGCGAGCGATGATTCCCGCAACTGGGGCACCGTACCAACGGAAAATGTAATCGCGAAAGTTCAAATGGTTTGGTTGTCATTGGATTGGCAAAAAAAATGGGCACAAAATCGGCTGCCGCAGGTGCGATGGTCGCGAATTTTTTCGCGAATTTATTAGGCTCCGTTGACAGAGGATATCCGCGCTGGTTAGCTTGTTGGAAATGTCCAATTCTCCTGTCTTTCTTGACCTCAAAAAGCTTTCCGAAAAATCAATACTTAGACTTTTTGATGTGGCTCAAGAGATTGAACACCGCAACTCCCTTGAATTGTTAAAATTGCCGCCTGCTGCTTTAGTTTTTTTTGAACCAAGTACCAGAACGCGCTTAAGCTTCGAGATGGCCTGTGGTCGTCTTGGTCTAGCTTCTGTTGTACTTAGCGGGAAATCGGGAACCAGTCTTGAAAAAGGTGAAAGTTTCGAGGACACAGTTCTGAATGTAGCGGCAATGAAACCTTCAATCATGATTGTGCGAGCGAAAGACGAAATTCAAATGGATCGTCTTGCTTCGAAGGTCGGAGTTCCATGGATCAACGCAGGATGGGGGAAAGTGGGGCACCCCACTCAAGCGTTATTGGACGCGCTGACGATCAGAAAATTTCGTGGTCATCTTGCAAAAGAGAGAGTGCTGTTTGTCGGGGATGTGCAACACAGTCGAGTGGTCTCTTCTCATCTTGAGTTGGCAAAAATTCTTGGTTATGAAATTAGCTTCTGTGGTCCTAAAGAATTCTTATTCGAAAAACAATCGGCGCAGGGTTTAGATATAAATGCATTTGAAAATCTTCAAGCGGGTCTGGAATGGGCTACAGTGGTTATTGCTTTGCGTGTTCAAACTGAGCGTCATGAGCATCATCAGGATCCAATCAAATATCATGCTCAATGGGGACTCAATTCTAAAACCTTGCAGTTTCTAAGCCCAGAAGCCTTAATTTTACATCCTGGGCCGGTGAATCATGGAGTGGAAATTGATTCACAGGTTTTTTATGATCCTCGCTGTCGAGTATTTCAACAAGTGACTCAAGGTGTGTTCTTGCGGCAAGCTTTGATTAGTCTATTTTTAAAGAACCCCGAGGACCTCTTGTGAAAGCATTTCTTGTGCTCGAAACTGGCGAAAGCTACGAAGGACTTTGGCATGGCGGTGAAAATCGTGCTGGCGAAGTGGTGTTTAATACTTCTCATTCGGGATATGAAGAGATTGCCACGGATCCCTCTTATTTTTCTCAAATCGTGGTCATGACAGCGCCAATGCAAGGAAATTATTCGACGGATTCCCGAGTTTGGGAATCTCAAAAAATTTGGATTGAAGGATTTATTTGTTTACAGATGCAAGATTCTGTTCGTGATCGAGGTTGGTTGGATCGACTTTTGGAAAATAAAGTGCCTGCTGTTAGCGAAATTGACACACGAAATTTAGTCCTTCGACTTCGTCAGGGTGGAACTCCATGGGGTGCTTTAGTCCAATGTGAAAATAAAGAACAAGCCTTGCTGCAAGCGCAATCTCTGATCGCACAAAAAAAGAAAATAGATAAAGATTGGGTGTGGTTGGCTTCGCGAAAAGAAAAAGAAGTTCGTCGTGGTGAAAGCTTTGTTGGGCCACGCATCGCTGTTCTTGATTTGGGCGCTAAAGAAAATATTTTGCGTGAGCTGCTTTTTCATTCACGTGAACTTCATATCTTTCCTTCCAGAGCGACACCAGCAGAAATCTTATCCTGCGAGCCAGATGCGGTCATGCTCACAAATGGGCCTGGCGATCCTGCTGATGTGCAAGTCGCTATTCAAACAGTTCAAAGTTTGATCGGAAAGAAGCCTATTTTTGGGATTTGCATGGGTCATCAGATTTTGGCTTTAGCTTTAGGTGCTAAAACTTATAAACTCAAATTTGGCCATCGCGGTAGCAATCATCCCATTCGTGATGAATTGATTGGGAAAACTTATGTGAGCAGTCAGAACCATGGATATGCGGTGAATTCTGAAACTTTGCCAAAAGAGACAAGAATCACTCATCGCAATTTGAATGATGGAACAGTGGCTGGTTTTTTCTGTGCAGAAAAAAAATATTTAGGAATTCAATATCATCCTGAAGCTTGTCCGGGGCCCCATGAGGCGCGCGAGCTTTTTCAACATTTCATGACTCGAGTGATGTCTTGAAAAGAGGTACTTTGTGAACGAATTTGAAAAGTTAATTGAAAAAATTTTAAATCACTTCGCCGGTGAAGATTTTAAAAATGAATTAGATCGTGCGAAAAAGGAATTTTTTGATAACACCACCTTGAACGAAGAGCAGTCGGATCAATATGAGCTCAGAATGTCCCAATTTTACGACTGGTATTTTTTTTCTCGCGAACTGAGTGGTTATGGGCAAACTCCTTTAGAGGTTTGTCATTTAGCACGCGAACTTCGTTTTACGGATGATGAAGAAAAAAGAATTAGCACCCTCAAACAACATATACATTCTGTTTTCGAATTTATTAAGGTCAAAGACCGCGATATCGTTATCAAAGATCTTATGACTAATAAAAAAATAGTTGTGAAAAATTCGTCCTTGGTATTTGGATTTAATCCCGAGGAACTTTTTGAAGCACGACTGATTCCCTCTGGCGACACATGGATTTTTACGCGAGGCTTTTGTTTTCATCCTGAAAATGCAAAAAAATTCATTTTAAATGAACTTAAGCTTCATCGAAAAAATCCGGATTTAGATCCTGAAACGATGATTTTGCGATTGATACGCATGAGATATAAATATGAGCAGTATAAACACGTACGGCCGGAAGTAATTTATTCCAATGATGGTAAATTGGGAATGTAGGTTTTTGCGAAGGGACGGTTGTGCCGAGAAAAAAAGATCTGAAAAGAGTTTTAATTATTGGTAGTGGTCCAATCGTTATTGGACAAGCCTGTGAATTCGATTATTCAGGAACGCAAGCTTGCAAGGCTTTGATGAATGAAGGACTCGAAGTTATTCTGGTGAACTCAAATCCTGCGACCATCATGACCGATCCTGAAATTGCAACACGAGTTTACGTGGAACCACTCAAAGTTGAATACCTCGAGAAAATTATCGAGAAAGAGCGGCCACAAGCTATCATCCCCACATTAGGTGGGCAAACCGCTTTAAATTTGGCATTAGATTTACATCGCGCTGGAGTTTTACAAAAGTACAATGTGCAATTGTTGGGTGCGACTCCCGAAATTATCAAAGCCGCAGAAGATCGCGAAATATTTCGCAGCATCTTGGATAAAGTTGAAGCTAAATATCCGAAAAGCCATTTGGTGCGAACTTTCGAACAAGGTTTAATTGTGGCCGAAAAGCTGGGTTATCCTTTAATTTTGCGTCCCAATTACACGCTTGGTGGTGGGGGTGGTGGAATCGCATACACTCCTGAAGAATACAAAAAAATGGTCGTGCAGGCCTTGCACGAAAGCCCAACCTCGGAAGTTCTTGTTGAAGAAAGTATCCTAGGTTGGAAAGAGTTTGAACTCGAAGTGATGAGGGACGCCGCCGGAACATTTGTCGTGGTTTGTTCCATTGAAAATTTGGATCCGTGTGGAGTTCATACCGGTGACAGCATCACTGTGGCCCCGCAACAAACCTTATCGGATCAAGAATATCAAGCGATGCGAGACGAGGCTTGTAAAATCTTAAATGAAGTTGGTGTTCAGACGGGCGGCGCAAATATTCAATTCGCAACTCATCCAAAAACTGGAGAGCGTGTCGTTATCGAAATGAATCCTCGAGTAAGTAGATCATCCGCCTTAGCCAGCAAAGCAACGGGATTTCCAATTGCTAAAATCGCGGCTCTGTTGGCCATTGGTTACCATCTTGATGAAATTAAAAATGATATCACAAAATCAACTCCTTCGTGTTACGAGCCTGCGTTGGATTATGTGGTTACTAAAATTCCTCGCTTTGCATTTGAAAAATTTCAAGGGGCTAAAGACTTATTAACGACACAGATGAAAAGTGTTGGGGAAGTGATGGCGCTGGGTCGTACTTTTCAAGAGTCTTTAATGAAAGCACTTTTGGCTCTTGAATTTCATACTGAGGGGATTCCCGATCTAACAATGTCTGTTGATAAAATCTCTTACCCTAACTCGCAACGGATCTTTCATTTGTTCCAAGCTTTTCGTGATGGAACCAGTTTGGAAGAGATTCATCGGTTGAGTTCAATTACGCCATGGTTTCTTGAGCAGATCGAATCACTTTGTAAATTTGAAAAAAAATTAAATAACTTCACTCAGCTTGATAGCGTCACATTGTTAGCTTCGAAACGTCGCGGTTTTTCGGATGCACGAATTGGCAAGCTCACTCATAAAAAGGAATCGGAAGTTCTGTTGGCGCGGGAAAAAAATAAAATTTTCCCAAAATATCTTCAAGTGGATACTTGTGCGGGTGAATTTGAATCATCAACTCCCTACTATTATTCATCCTATTGGGCTGAAAATAATTCAACGACATCCCCTGAGCTTTCGCAGCCTGTTGTTGTGATTGGCAGTGGTCCAAATCGTATAGGTCAGGGCATTGAGTTCGATTATTGTTGCGTGCGCGGTGTAAAAGCTTTTCAACAACAGGGTCATCCTGTGGCTATGGTGAATTCAAATCCGGAAACAGTTTCTACAGATTACGACACTTCCAATGTGCTATTTTTTGAACCCCTCACTTTGGAATCACTTCGTGAAGTGATGAGGTATTTAAAGCCCTGGGGATTTGTTGCTCAACTGGGGGGACAGACTCCTATAAATTTAGCTCGAAAATTAGTTGAATCGGGATATCAATTGCTGGGTTCCTCGCTTGAGGCCATTGATCTTTCGGAAGATCGTGGGCTATTCAATAAAATTTGTCGTGAACTCGATCTAAAAATACCAAACTCAGGAATGGCCGGAACTTGGGAAGAAGCTGTGAAGATCGAATCCGCAGTGGGATATCCCATGATCTGTCGACCCAGTTATGTTTTGGGCGGTCGACGAATGGAGGTCATTGAAAATCACGAAGAACTTATTTCTTATTTTCAACGACATGGTGACTTTATAACTCCCGAGCAGCCTTGTTTAATGGATCAATTTCTTGAAGGGGCACTTGAGGTGGATGTGGATTTAGTTCGCGGCAATGATTGGACTGTGATTGGCGGAATCGTCGAACACATTGAAGCTGCCGGCGTGCATTCGGGCGATAGCATGGGTGTACTTCCGCCGCAACGCTTGAAAGAAAGCACCTGCGATCGCATCGAAAAACTTTGTCAAAAATTAGGTGATCGTCTTGGAATTATTGGTCATCTCAATTTACAGTTAGCAATTAAAGACAATGTGGTTTTTGTTCTTGAAGCTAATCCTCGAAGTTCACGTTCCGTGCCCTTTGTTGCGAAAGCAACAGGGATTCCATTGATTGATCTGGGTGTGGCTGCCATGCTTGGTAAAAAAGCTAACGAGATTCCTTTAGCTAAATTTCGCTGGAGAAATACTAAAGTTGTTTCTGTTAAAGGAGTGGTTTTTCCATTTAAAAAATTCCCAGAATCAGATTCCATTTTAGGGCCAGAAATGAAATCAACCGGGGAAAGCATGGGGCGAGGCCCGAATTACTCGGAAGCTCTGATGAAAGCTTTTATTTCAAGTCATATGATTTTCCCTCAGGGAGGCGAAGTGTTTTTTTCACTCCGTGAAAAAGATAAAATGGAAATCAAACCATTGGCTGAAGAATTATCCAAAATGGGTTATCGATTGTCTGCGACCGCGGGCACAGCAAAATATTTTAATGAAAATGGTTTAGATTGTAGCCCGCTTAAAAAAGTGCACGAAGGGCGACCTAATTGCGTAGATCGCATTCGCTCAGGAGAAGTCTCTTTTGTGATCAACACCACAGTGGGAAGGACTTCTATCGAAGCCAGCTTCGATATTCGTCGTGCTTGCACTGATTACAGCATTCCTTGTCTTACTGAAAGTGATGCGGCCGAAGCTTTCGTTTTGGCTTTGAAAAAAACCCGCGATGGACAAGCTGAGGTCTCTTCATTAGCTTCATTGCAAACGCTTAATTTAGAGTGAGTCATATGAAAAAATACATTTTATTTTTTTTAATTATATTTTTTTCTTTATTGAATTGGGATTCAGCTCAAGCCAAGCTCAATTCTGAAAATTTGCCGAAAAAAATCACCATTGGTTTAACTCCGGCTGGTCAACCAGACATTATTCGCAAACAAGCTTTGGAATTAGCCAAAGACATTCAGGCAGAGTTTGGCCTTCCAGTAGAGATTTATATATCGTCAGATTATTCGGGTCTTACTGAAGCTATGAAAAACAAGAAAATTGATTTTGCTTTTTTTTCTTCGCTGACATTTGTACAGGCGGAAAAAGAGGCCGGAGCAAAGGTCTTGCTGAAAAGAGTCTGGTCTGAACCCTATTATTATTCGGCCCTTATCGTTAGGCAAGATTCAAAAATTAAGTCCATAAATCAGCTCAAAGGAAAAAAAATAGCCTTCGTCGATAAAAGTTCAACCTCGGGTTATCTTTATCCCCAAGTCATGCTGAAAAAAAATAACCTCACTCAGGCTGATTTTTCGGAAGTTTTGTTTAGTGGCAACCATGCTCACTCAATAGAGATGCTAGAACAGAAAAAAGTCGATGTCGCTGCGGTTTTCACGGATGATGACAAGGGTCTTACCGGCGCTTGGACGAAGTTTTCTAAAGCGAAAAATATAAAATTTAAAACAATTTGGATGAGTGATCCAATACCAACCGACCCTTTTTGTGTGCAAAAGGATTTTTATGAAAACTATCCAAAATTGACCCATAGTTTAATGTTTTCCTTGATTGATTTATTCACACAAAATAAAATTTCAAAAAAATACAGCGAAGTTTTAGGAACTCAGGACTTACTTCCAGCGACAACAAAACAGTATGATCCTGTTCGCGAAATGGTCAAAAGCTTAAATATTGAGGTTAAATAGCAATGGACGTGTTAAGGGTCGAGAAACTCAATAAGGCGTTTAAACGATCTTTTTATGAAAAAAAGAGACAAGTTTTATTCGATGTGGATTTCGCCATTCCTTCTCAAAAGACCACCGGGTTTGTTGGCAATAATGGCTCGGGAAAAACCACGACGATCAAATGTCTATTTGAATTTATTAAAAAGGATTCCGGTAAAATTTTGTTTTTTGACCAAGTCTTATCTGCTGAACTCAAAAAGAAAATTGGTTATTTGCCAGAACGTCCTTACCTGTATGAGTTTTTAACGGGGATGGAATTCCTTAAGTTTCATTGGCAATTGTCTCAAGTGGGAAATTCTAAAGATTTTTTTGCTAAAGCTCATTCAACTCTGAAGTTAGTTGGACTCTATGAAGTTCGTGACCGGATTCTTAGAAATTTTTCCAAAGGGATGCTTCAGCGAATAGGCTTAGCTCAGGCCCTGCTTCATGATCCTGAATTTTTGATTCTTGATGAGCCGATGTCGGGTTTAGATCCTGATGGACGTTTGATGGTTAAAGATATTTTAAAAGAAGAGCAAAAAAAAGGTGTCAGTATTTTTTTTAGCAGCCATTTATTACAAGATATGGAAGAACTTTGTCAGAATCTTGTGGTTATTCATCACGGACGAATCCTTTACCATGGAGAGCTGAAGCCTTTTATGAGCCGCTTTCCAACTTTAGAAGAAGCCTTCCGCTCAACTCGCAAAGAGGTTTTATGAAAAGTATTTTTATTTTAGCAAAAATTACTTTTCAAGAAATGATTCGCGAGAAATTCTTTATCATTGTTATTTTTGCGTCCTTAATCCTTCTTGCCATTAGTCTTTTATTAGGCTCTTTGTCTTTTGCCGAGCAAAAACGAATTCTTATTGATTTGGGTTTTGCAGTGGTGGAATTGAGCGGACTCGGGATAGCACTATTTTCTGGAGCTTTCCTGATCACGAAGGAAATCGAGAAACAAACCTGTTTGTTATTGCTTTCCAAGCCCTTGTCGCGGGGACAATTCTTGGTTGGTAAATGGTTGGGTTTAGTTTTTTTGATCACCATTACTGTCGTGTTGCTGGCGTCGGGTTTATTTTTATTACTTCAACAGTTTGAATATTTTGCAAGTTTTATAGTCATTACAATTTCAATTTGGCTAAAAGTTTTAGTTCTTTTGTCCTTGGTATTTCTGGTGAGCGGTTTGGTCAGACCTATTTTTTCTTTGTTGTTTGGATTGACAGTTTATTTACTTGGTCACTGGCTTAATGACCTTGAGTTTTTCGTCAATAAAACCAAAGATGAATCTTTGATTAATTTCTTTAAATTTTTCCATGAAGTGATTCCTCAATTTTATCGTTTCAACTGGAAAGCCTATACTTTTTTAGAAAAGGGTATCGATGTGTCGCAAGTTGCACCAATGAGCTTTTATCTAAGTACTTGGTCGGTTTTTTTGTTAACTCTGGCGGTGGTCGTTTTCAGGAGGAAAGACATTGTTTGACATCGAATTTTTAAATTATGTCTATTTTATTTTCCTCGGTGCTATCTTTGGAAGTTTTGGCAATGTGATTATCTACCGTCTGCCAGCCAACGAAAGTGTGGTTTCCCCACGCTCGCGTTGTGGTCAATGTCACAAAACAATTTCATGGTATGATAATATTCCATTACTTTCGTGGTTTGTCCTTCGCGGTCGATGTCGAAATTGCAAAGCTCGGTATTCTTTTCGTTATGTCCTTGTTGAATATCTAATGGCCTTTGCTTTTGTTGCTTGTTATCACCAATTTGGATTTTCTTGGTTTCTTATCGAAGCTCTTATTTTTATTTTTGGTCTTATTGTTTCGTCTTTTATCGATATTGATCACATGATTTTGCCTGATGAGTTTACATTAGGAGGTCTAGTTTTAGGTTTAATCGGAGCAGCTCTGAATCCCCAGCGTGAATTTCTTCCCGCTCTGATCGGTGCCTTTGTCGGCGGCGGTTTTTTGTGGCTCATGGCTTATATGTATTTCTTGTTTACCAAAGTCGAGGGCATGGGTGGCGGTGATATTAAACTTCTGGCCTGGATTGGGGCTGTCCTTGGTTGGAAAGCTATTCCATTTGTTATAATGACTGCAGCGATTTTTGGAAGCACAGTTGGTCTAGCCTTGGCATGGCGACAGAAAAAGGGTCTGAAGACGATGATTCCTTTCGGTCCGTATTTAGCTCTTGGAGCAATTATCTACCTTTTAGGTGGCCAGACTATTGGCGAGTGGTACTTCCATTTATTTTTACCAGGATTCTAAAACTAGACCGACCATTGACTCATATCCAGTCCACTTCAATAATATGAAAGACCTGCTTTCACTTTGGTTCGTCCAAGGTGGGCAATTGATGTAAAGACAACTCGACGGAAGTGGTGAGAATGTTTTTCAGTTCGAAAAGAGTCATTGGTCTCGACATTGGGACAAGCTCGATAAAGATGGCTGAAATGGAAGTTTCAAAATCAGGAGCTACACTTCTGAGTTTTGTTTTAGCTCCGACTCCGACAAATTCCGTTTCCACCGGAGAAATCTCCAATCCGAATATGGTTGGAGGAGTGATTAGCGGGATGTTTTCAGAGCTCAGAAGCAAACGTAAATATGTTTCGACGGGGCTTTGGGGTACAGCGGTGATCGTAAAAAAAATCACCATTCCAAAGATGGAAAAAAAACTCATTCGTGACCAAATCCGTTTCGAAGCCGAACAGTATATTCCCTTTGATGTGAACAATATTTCTCTCGATTATTTTTTGCTTTCCAATAGCAATTCACCGGATACATTGGATGTTTTGCTTGTGGCAGCTCAGAACGAAGTGGTGAATCAATATGTTTCAACAATCACAAATGCAGCGTTAAAAATTGCGGTTATTGATGTCAGTGGATTCGCTTTGGCAAATACTTTTGAAATGAACTATGGCCGATTTCGAAATGAAAATATCGGTGTATTTAACTTTGGATCTTCAGTCACAAATTTTGTTGTGATCAGCCATGGACAGGTTATTTTTTGTCGAGACATCCCGGTGGGAGGTTCGAACTACACCAACGAAATTTCTAAAAATTTAGGTGTTTCTTTAATTGAAGCGGAATCCCTTAAAATTAGTGCTTCATTGCGAAGAGAAGTTCCTGAAGAGGTTCATAGTATTATAGGTTCTACTTCCGAAGCCGTTATTGAAGAGATTAAAAACAGTCTTGATTTCCTTAGCGCAACAACCAATGGGCTTACCCTGAATCGTTGTTTTTACACTGGGGGCGGGGCCGCGACTTCGGGTATGATTGATAGTATGATTAAATCGACAGGCTTGGGATTCGAGCCAATGAATTGTTTTCGTAAGATAAAATACAGTTCAAAAAAGATTTCCCCGGCTTATTTGCAACAAATTGGAAATTATTCGTCAGTGGCGCTGGGTCTAGCGGCAAGACAAGATGGTGACAATGATTAAAATTAATCTCGTCAACAAGTCGACCGTTCAAACGCAAATTGGCCCAACGATTTCCGATGCCGGGGAACTCATTCTTACGCGAGATGAATTGTTTAAGCAGGCGGGCTTAAGAATATTTGTCATGTTGATTTTTCCGATGTCGCTTTATTTGTACGAAGACTATGTCATGATTCCAGATATGGATAGTGCAAGCAAGGCTAAGGTAAAAGAGCTCGAGGAGCTTCGTTCCTACAATCAAAAAAGAGAACCCTCGGTGAGCGAAATTAAAAAATACGGGGACGAGAAAATCAAAATTGAAAGAAAAATTGAAATTCTTAATAAAATTGCTCGCGAACGCGGTCGCGAACTAGCACTTCATAAATTTTTTCAAAAAGCCATTCCTGATAAAACTTGGTTAACCGAATATAATTATGATCAGTCTAGGGATCGCATTACGCTCAAAGGAAGTGCCTTTTTTGCAAGCGATATCCCAAAGCTACGGCAAGAGATTCAATCCGACGTCATGTTTAAGTCAGTGGAAGTGAGTGCACAAAAAGAAGGTAAGTTTCAAGGGCAAAGTATAGAAGAGTTTGAAATGACAATTAATTTGGAGCGGGCGAATGAACCCAATCCTTAATCGCATCATTGCTCTCACTATGCAAAAGGTACTTTTTTTTGGAGTTATCCTAGCGGGTTCGTATTATTTCTTTTTTACTTACGATACCTACAATATTTTGAATGCCAAACAACAGGCATTGGGTCGGGATATTGATAAAGAAAAAGAAATCCAAAAAGATACAGATAGCACTCTTAAGAAAGAACTTGAGGTGAAGGATTCAGTCGCAGCCTTGTCATTGCAATTTGAAAAAATTGCGAAAAGTTTACCTTCGGTGCTTACTCAATCAGATATCATGGCTTTTATTGATATTTTTTCTAAAGAAGCGGTTGTTAAAGTCACATCAAAAAGCCCACAGGCATCCAGTAAACTTGAAGTGATTGAGCTGCTTCCAGTTAGCGTTACTCTTAAGGGAACTTATTTTGAAATTGGACGTTTTATCCAACGAGTTTCTATCTTTGAACCAATTACCAGAGTTTCTGACTATCGAATTATACGGGATGCAACCTCGAATTCAAATACGTATATTTTTGATGGAAAAATTTTAGGTTACCGGTCTTTGGATTCAAAGCAGGAAGAGGTTAAAAAATGAAACTTTTAGTTTTATTTTTATCTCAACTTCTTTGCCCTGTCGCTTGGGCGCAAACTTCACAAGAAGCTCAACCTTCCTTTCAGCAAGCACCAACAGTTCCCCCTGATCCTTCGCAGCCAACTCAGCTACCACCAAGCTCTCCTCCGGCAACAACCTTGACCGTTCCGGGGCCAAATGAAGTGCCAATAATAGTGCCGGCACCAGCGGCTGTGTTTCCTACGGCTGAACCAGAGCCAATTACTTTTCCAGTTGAAAATCCAACAAACAATCAAGCCACGGCGGTTCCTTCTGAATTATCTAAAGACAGATTCTTGTACGATCCAACCATCGGACGAGATCCTTTTAAAATTCCACTTATCAACGTTGATAAACTCACTCGAGCAGAGCCAATAGTGAATGAAGACAGCCTCGAGGGAGCAGAGATTCCTGATGGAGTGAAGGTCTTAGCTATAATTTATGATTCTCGAAAACCCCGCGCCCTCGTAGAAAAAATTTCTAATAAAAAACCTTATTTGGTTTTTAACAAAAGCCGTTTGGGAATAGGTGGCGGTGTCGTTTCAGAGATTCGTGAAGATGAAATCGTTGTCGTCAGGTCGATAGAAACCGAAGGACAGACGGCGGTGGAAAATATTATTTTAAGATTAAACGATAAGAAGAAAAAAGAAGAACGTAAGTAGAGTAGAAAACTGAACATGAAGTTCGGAGGACAGTATGAAAAGGATATTTCAAAACATTGTAATGATGGCCGTGTTGAGCACTCTTATTTCGTGCGTTTCACAGCAATCGAGTGAAGGCGATGATTTTGCAAGCCCTGAAGCGGCCACAGCAGCATCCGACGAACCGACGACAGATTCATCCAGCACGGAAAATACCGAAAGTAATAACTCTTCCACGGAAAACGAATCAAATCAGGTAGCTCAAGAAGAGCAACCACAAAACGAACAAGCACAAAAAAGCGAAGATGAACTTTTGCTTGATGAGACGACGAATGAAGAACAGGCTAAAAATGAACCACCACCGGAAGAACTTGCGCCACCAGCTGAACAGCAAATAGAGACTCTGCAGCCGCCTCCAGCGACAGAGGTTCCGACCCTTTCCCTCGTAGAGATCAAGAATATTCAATATAAAGGAAACGATACTGGCGGCACCCTTGTAGTTGAAGCCACCGGGCCTTTTACATACACCACAAGATCAAATGTTGAGCTCAAACAATTTATTATCGAGATTCCCAATTCAGTGCTTCCACAAAAGTTGAAACGACCACTGAACACGAAGGATTTCAAAGGCGGCATAGGATCAATTGATGCCTATCAAAATGCCGGTTCAAATGTTTCTCGATTTGTTTTGCAACTTCGTGAAGGAGCTCAGGATCCCGTTTTGCAAACCGAAGGAAATAGTTTATTGGTTGTGACTAACGACACGGCTCTGCCGGCAAATATTCAGGCCGAAATGTCTCCAGACACTCTTCCAGTGAAACCAAATTCGTTAGAGGCTGTCCCACCACGATCAGATGAGGAAGAAACCTCTCGTCGAGAAGGTTTAGCGAGTGGTTCGGGAGCCACTCAAGAAGATCGAGCTCTGATGACCAACATCAATCTTGAAGATTTTATGGCCGGCAATAAAAAATTCTATGGTCGAAAAGTTTCTTGCTCCTTTGATGATGTGCAAGTCAGAGACGCCATTGAGTTCATCATGTTGGATTCGGGCTTAAATCTGATCTTGGATGATCTTAAAGATATCGGAGCTATTAACCTCCGAATTCGCGAAGTTCCCTGGGATCAGTGCTTAGTTCTGATCATGAAAGTTAAAAAACTAGGTTACACTCGCATGGGAAATGTCCTCAGAATTTCGAAACTGGATGACATCGCCAAAGATGAAGACGAAGCCATTAAGCGGGCCGAAGCTCGTAAAAAAGTTGAACCTGTTAAAGTCAGAATTTTCCCGATTTCTTATGCCCAAGCAAAGGACCTTGAAGCTCAAATTAAAAATTTCTTGTCAAAAGATCGCGGTGCGGTCACCAGCGATGGGCGAACCAATTCCTTAATAGTCACTTCGACGGATGAAGATCTAGAGAAAATAGCCAAAATGTTAAGCAGCTTGGACACGCCTCCCCCTCAGGTGCTGATCGAAGGAAAAATTGTCGAGGCCACCGAAAGTGTGAACAAATCAATGGGAATTAACTGGGGATTCTCTGGACAAGATATTAAATTAGGGACCAATAAATCTACAGGTTCCCCAATTAACATGAGACCCACGTTCAATTATGGAGGATTTGCATCGGGTGCAGCCACGACCGCGGGTTTTGGTTTGAACATCGGGACACTCGATATCCTTGGGGATCTGGGTGCAACTTTGTCTTTATTTGAAACCGAAAATCGAGTGAAAGTATTATCTTCTCCGCGAATTATCACGATGAACAATGAAGCAGCTTCGATCAGTCAAACGACAAATCAACCCCAAGCCACGATCACAACGACAGGAACCACGACCCAAAAAACCTACACCGCTGTTCCAGTGGTGCTTTCATTGAACGTCACTCCACAGATTACCAACGACGCTTCCATTATCATGAAGGTCAGTGTGACCAGGGAGTTTACGGGCGCGGCCGTGGATTCGGCAGATCCGACTTCAATGCCAAAATTTTCTCGTAAAGCCGACACGAAGGTGATCGTTAAAAACGGTCAAACCACAGTGATTGGCGGAATATATCAGAATGATACAGCCGAAGGGTCCAATGGGATATCGGGCTTACAAGATATTCCTATTTTGGGTTATTTATTTAAAGGGCAAACCAGTAAAAAGGATAAAAACGAATTACTTATTTTTCTAACACCAAGAATTGTATCGAATACAACAGAAACTGGCACCCCAGCAACTTCTGGCTTATAATGTTTTATAGGGTTAATTTAGGAGGACTCATGAGGCTCATCAAACAACTTATTAGCGCGATAGGAATCACCATTCTGAGCCTGGGGACTTTAAGCTGCGGAAGTCCCGCCGATTCACCAATCACTTTTAAACTCAAAAGTGGCCAAGCAGTGCTTATTCCCATCGCCGCTTCGACTTGCAAAGAAGAAGCAGTTCCCGCAGCAGATGGAACTACAATATCAATAACCTCAAAGTCTTTTGCTTTCGATGCTCCACAAATCGAAGTTGATGTAGCTAAGATGAATCAGAATGCCTCTATTAATATTATTGGTATTACGATTAAGATCGAATCCCCTTTTATTAGTGGAGGAAAATATCAATGTGTTATTGCCGGTGATGAACTAAAATATTTATATTATAACCCGGCCGCAACTTCGACATCTTGGGATCCAACGAACATCATTGTCGATACGGCGGCTTTGCAGGCCGATGGGACCACAGCGAGTGAATTCACTGGAACACGTTATTGGACCGCAGCTAAAGGTTTCAAATCTTGCCCTCTTCGTTGTGGGGGAGTCGCTACTACAAAGGAAGGAGCCTTTCAGGCGCCAGTGCTTTTTGAGTTGATTGCTGTTTCGACAGTAACAGCGACCGATGGTTCTTTGATCCAAACACCTTATAAAATATCAACTAACGGCACTCTTAAAGCCCTATTCTAATGGATTTATTTTCTAAAATGCAGGGTGACTTCGGCCTCACCCTCTCGGAAAAGTTAAGACCTAAGTCGCTCGGTGATCTTAAAGGTCAAAAAAAGATTCTCTCTGAAAAATCTCAACTCCGACAAATGATCGAAAAGGGACAGATTCCTAATCTTATACTTTGGGGACCGCCCGGCACTGGAAAAACCAGTTTTGCAAAGGCTCTTTCAGAAAAATCTCAAGCTTTTTTTATCGAAATGAATGCGGTCGAAGCTGGCGCCAAAGCGCTGCGCGAGGCCGGCGTTGCCGGAGCCGAAAGACGGGTGGTCCATCAGCAGAAAACTTTGTTATTCGTCGATGAAATTCACCGCTTGAATAAAGGCCAACAAGACGTACTGCTTCCCTTCATTGAAAAAGGGGATCTCATTTTAGTTGGGGCCACCACGGAAAATCCAAGCTATGAATTGAACAAAGCTCTTCTCAGTCGCTGCCGTCTTGTTGTCTTTGAAAAATTAAGCTTTCAAGATTTAGAAGAAATATTTGATCGAGCCGCCCAGATCACTGGATTTGATTTTCGCGCTCAACTTTCGGCCGAAGCTCTTGACGCTCTTTTTGAACTTTCCGATGGCGATGCTCGAAGATTAATTAATTCCTTGGAACTTGTTCAGCAATCGAAAATAAACAAAGCTCTGTCGCGAGCCGAGCTCATCGAAATTCTCCAAGCCCCAGGACTGAGTTACGATAAAAATTCTGAAATGCACTATGATCTGGTTTCCGCACTTATTAAAAGTGTTCGCGGCAGCGACCCGGACGCTGCCCTTTACTACATGGTGCGAATGCTTGAGGGCGGCGAAGATCCAGTTTTTATTTGTCGTCGATTGATTATTTTGGCTTCCGAAGATATCGGAAATGCCGACCCCCGCGCCCTTACTTTAGCGACAAGTTGTCTTAACGCCGTTGAAATCATCGGCCTTCCCGAAGCCACAATTCCTTTATCACAAACGGTCCTCTACTTATCAACTTGTCCAAAATCGAACAAATCTTATCTCGCCTTAAAGGCCGCCCAAGAGTTCATTAAAAAAACCCGTTCGCTTCCGATTCCGCTTAAACTTCGCAGTTCAAAAACCGAACTCTCTAAAAATCTAGGATATGGAAAAGACTACCAATATCCCCATGATTTTCCCCAGGCATGGGTCGACGAAAATTATTGGCCCGAAGAAATTTCTCCGCAAAATTTTTATCAGCCCTCATCGCGCGGATTCGAAAAAAATATCATCGAATATCAGTCCTGGTTGAAGAAAAAAAAATCCGAACCTAGCAGTCCTTAAAATCGAAGGGTATTCCTTTTTTAAATCGCCCGGAAGGCGCAAAGACTTAGGCAAGAATCATTTCCCTGAGCCATATAGGAATGTTTAGTGTTCGCCGGGATTTCAACGCGATCACCTTCGCGAAGCAAAAATTGGTTTCCAGAAATGTTAAATAACATTTCTCCTTTGACGATCATGCGGATTTCGCAAAAAGGATGGCGATGCTCTGATATTTTTTTTTGAGGTTCGAAGCTTTCCTCGAGCACGTCCAACCCCTCATTTTCAAAAATGAACTTCATTTGAGCTTTATTCGGTAATTGTGGAGCTTGCCAACGTGTAATAATCATCGACACAAATTCTCAATTTCAGACGAAAAAATCAAGCTCGATTATGGATTGTTTAACTTTGATACAAATCAGACGAAGTTTTTGGCAAGGACCATCTTTGTTTTCCAGACATCGGGACCTGACTTTAAAAGTTGTTAAAGAAATCGTTAAGTCCTAGCTTCATAAGACGATAGATAAGCACATGCTATCAGGAGGCTTCGTTGAGCAACATCAGAATGAAATCGACTAAATCGGATACTAAGTCAGATTTGGATAGCATTCTGAATTTCATTGAAGGGTCCCAAGGTTTAAGGGCCGTCAGTGAAGACTCTGAAGAGCTCAAAATTATTCAAACTGTTGATGGGAAAATTTTTTCTTTTAAAGTTAAAGATGTATCTGAAATTTTACATCGACAAGATGTAGACTCAAAAACTTTTCTGCAAATCAATTTTCAAAATTCAAATAAAGTTTTAATTACCGAATCTCTTGTGGGATTTAAACCAAATCAAACCCTTGGTTTGGATATGGCAAAACTTCCCAAAGTGGTCACGACACCTGATCTTGTCAGCGTTTATGAAGCGATTGAAGATGCGATGGGATCAGATCAAATCGACCATGAAATTGAAATCTTAAAAAAAGTTTATTTGGCGATTGTTGAGGGCGGAGAAAAAGCCGGTTTTGATTTAAAAGAAGAACGTCATTGGCTTAATCGCCTTCTTGGCTCCCGTCTTCGGGCTTCAGCTTAGTTATTGCCATGTCTAAGATAATTCAAAAAATCACCCTAAAAAAAGATTGACCTTCTTCTGAAGATCAGCGAGATTCTGCCCCACTTAAATGGGGGCATAGCTCAGCTGGGAGAGCATCTGATTTGCATTCAGAAGGTCGCAGGTTCGATCCCTGTTGCCTCCACCAAGTATTGTTGCGAGTATTTTGCGCATTTTGAGAAAATTATTCTCAAAAAATAAATGCAAAAAATATTTCAAGAAAGTAGTTGACGGTTCAATTGGTATCACCTAGAACTGACGACCTCTTAGCAAATCGCTCTTTGAAAACTGAATAGCTAGATAGAAAGATTTTTGGGCTTCAGCAGAAATTTATTTCTGCACAATTTCTAATGTTAAGAACAATTAAACTAAGCTTAAAAGCTGACGTTTGATTTGGACAGAATTCAACTGGAGAGTTTGATTCTGGCTCAGAACAAACGCTGGCGGCGTGCCTAATACATGCAAGTCGAACGGGTCTTGCCTTCGGGTAAGACAAGTGGCGCACGGGTGAGTAACACGTGGGTAATCTGCCTTCGAGTGGGGGATAACTATCCGAAAGGATGGCTAATACCGCATAAGACCACGAGATCTGAGGATCACGAGGTCAAAGTTTTTCGCTCGAAGATGAGCCCGCGCAGGATTAGCTAGTTGGTGAGGTAATGGCTCACCAAGGCAACGATCCTTAGCTGGTCTGAGAGGATGATCAGCCACACTGGAACTGAGACACGGTCCAGACTCCTACGGGAGGCAGCAGTAGGGAATATTGCGCAATGGGGGAAACCCTGACGCAGCGACGCCGCGTGAGTGATGAAGGCCTTCGGGTCGTAAAGCTCTGTTGCAAGGGAATAAAAAAATGAATGTACCTTGCGAGGAAGGATCGGCTAACTTCGTGCCAGCAGCCGCGGTAAGACGAGGGATCCTAGCGTTGTTCGGAATTATTGGGCGTAAAGCGGGTGTAGGTGGCTTTGTAAGTCAGGTGTGAAAGCCCAGGGCTCAACCCTGGAAGTGCATTTGATACTGCAGAGCTTGAGTGTGGGAGAGGTGAGTAGAATTCCAGGTGTAGTGGTGAAATACGTAGATATCTGGAGGAATACCGGAGGCGAAGGCGGCTCACTGGCCCAACACTGACACTCAGACCCGAAAGCGTGGGGATCAAACAGGATTAGATACCCTGGTAGTCCACGCCATAAACGATGGATACTTGTTGTTGGAGGTATTGACCCCTTCAGTGACGAAGCTAACGCGTTAAGTATCCCGCCTGGGGAGTACGGTCGCAAGATTAAAACTCAAAGAAATTGACGGGGGCCCGCACAAGCGGTGGAGCATGTGGTTTAATTCGATGCAACGC
>ERZ1292625.113-Hain-H41-01um-R1-113-length-132313-cov-12_pt3 | contig 24120 bp, 29 predicted proteins | sample MGYA00564400_ERZ1292625 | MGnify/ENA primary metagenome ERZ1292625 (study PRJEB36523, sample SAMEA6512639) | groundwater metagenome | collected 2019-01-08 | study: AquaDiva: Metagenomics assemblies of 32 groundwater samples | reverse complement strand
ATCGCCAATCAAGAAATCGAGATCTAAATCGCCAATCAAGAAATCGAGATCTAAATCGCCAATCAAGAAATCGAGATCTAAAATAATAAAACGTTCCAGATCTAAATCACCAAATAAACGTTCCAGATCTAAATCACCAAATAAACGTTCCAGATCCAAGTCGCCACAATCGAGATCTAAATCGCCAATTAAGAAATCGAGATCTAAATCCCCACAATCGCCAAAGATTAAAAATGAGTTCAATAAAATATTAAACAATGTTAAAAAAATGAGACATTCTCATAATTTTAATAATATGAACCAAATGACAATAATGGAATTAATATGTTCTTCTCATAAATTAAATCTCGCAATATCGAGGGCATTTGACTATTCTGAGGATGATTTAAAATATTATTCTTGTTATCTTAAATATTTGGAGGACGTCATAAAAGAGAAAATAAAAAGAATGGATGATGTTAGAAATTATTTAAAATTAATTAGAAAATAATTAAGAATTTAACTTTTTTTTTTATTAAAAAATTGATTTATTTTACGCTATTGAATAACAATAAACAAAATTGAAAAAAATTAATTTAAAATTAATAGAATATAAATTCTATCAAACTTAAATAAAAAATGGAAAGACTTCCAGAACAATGCGCATACGGCGATAAATGCAATGGAAAAAATTGCAGTTTTGATGATCCGGAAATCTGCCATTATGAAGGTATTTGTGGATACTTTTTACTTGGTATATGCCATTTCAAAAAATGCCATAATATACATGCTGAAAACGATGGTAGAAACAACTTTACTACACCGAATGGTATAATGTTTTATTTTAATAAGACTAGTGCCAAAAATTGTCTCGCAAGATTGTTTTACGAAATGAAACAAGAACGTATCGCACTGCAAAATCGTCCAATTTATTATCCTACGGGAAATGATGAAATGATACCAAGTTATACTACATTTGGGGTTTCAGTAAATAATGATGCAAAGTCTACCAATGATCATGCAACTGGATTCTCTGATAATGATGCAACTGGATCCTCCGATAATTCTATGAAGAATTCTGCAATCGTGGAAACTGATATCGCCGATGTTGTGAAGTCTGTTGAGAAACCAACTACCGATGTTGCGAAGTCTGTTGAGAAACCAACTACCGATGTTGCGAAGTCTGTTGAGAAACCAACTACCGATGTTGTGAAACCTATCGGTATAAATGCACTTTTCGAGACAATCAATGATACTGTTGGTATAATATCCGAACATTTTACTAAAATTAAAATTGATCGCGAGCAAAATAACCACTCAACTACCGACGTGAAACCCGCTGAGAAAGCAACTGCTAATACGAAATCCGTGGAGAAAACAACTATCGGTGTGAAACCCGTGGAGACTGCCAAAATTGCAACCAATGGCGAGCAAAATGATCACCCAACGTCAAAAATCAATAAGATACGCGAAAATCAAAAACTAAAAAAAAAACATCTTCTATCTTCCTCTAAACGTGGGATGATACAAAAATTTTTCGATGACGTTAATGCGGATAATATATCTTAACATCTAAATCTATCCTTGATTTTGCAGATAATAAAAGAATATTTCCAAATATTAAAAAAAATGATTTTGTCGTGTCAATCTGCATTTTTCAATCCATGCAAATTAGTGAGGTTTATTAAACCTGCTATTTTTTTTTATTCAGACTGCATTTGATTCACATTCACGCCTATGCTCGAATAATATTCTCGAATTATGAGTCTGAGCAACTCAAAATTTTCACTCGCGGGGAGATGTCGAAGGTCTTTGGAAACTGTCTCAATAGACTGATACACCTCCACATCTTCGTTGGAAGTAGTTTGAAATGTAATAGAGATAGATTCACAATCTGGATTCAAGGTAGTTTGAAAATGTGATTTGTGCTCACCGTGCTCATCGGCAATATTTTCCGAATCAATAATCATTTGATACACCTCTTTTCTTTCCGCAAATGTATCTGCTTCAAAAATCGCCTGAATTCGTTCCTCCTCGTCGTTGTTGTATTCTTCATCTTCACCATCGTCTATCACAACTGCCACAACAACATTTTCATTATTGAGACGGTTTACATCATCACCATCATCGCCATCATCGCCACCAGCATCATCACCAACATCACTCTCACCAGTAATATCGTTCTCATCAACATCACTTGTATTCACATCCGTATTAGAGTTATCCATCTCGGCATTCTCATCGTAATACATGACAACATTTCCATTGTTGTTTTCTCCATTTTCAGAATCAGAAATTTCATTAGCGTTGTAATTGCCCTCCATTGAATAATGTTTATCAAGAATTCTACTAACCTTACAATTTTGATTAATATTTATACAATAGGGAATTAAAATTCATTTTTTTAATGGTATTTATTTTATAATATACAGATGGGTAATAAATTAGATATCGAAAAAATATCGGTTCCAATGTCATGTTTAGAAATAATAAAATATGAAATAGGAGAAGAAGATACTGATATCATATATTTAGTAATATGTAAGTTGGATATACTACTCAATGATATTAATTATATTGGTAATAATTTAAAACCATTACAATATGATGGTTTATATACAGATTTCAAAGTTAATTTAGATTATATAAATATATATGGAGTTGATAAAAATAATATTTATAATTTAGATAAATTTGAAAATGATTATGATACTGGTTCGAATTATATTTTATTTTTAAGTACAGAAGAATCAGAAAATATTAAAAAATATTTATCAAATCTACAAAATACTAAAATTACAAAAATAGGATTATTATATAATAAATCAAATGAACTAAATAGACTAAATGAAAAAGATGAATTAAATGAAATAAATGATATATTTATATATGATGAGTGTATTGCAGATCTTAATAAAATATTAATTATGTCCAAAAATAATTTAAAAATTTTAATATTTGGCGAAACTCATGCAGATGCCGATTATATATATCAAAGTCCTCGACATCATACGAGTATAGTAACAAAATTAACAAATACAATTAATGAAAAAATAACAATATTATATGAAAATAATATATATGACGAAAGTAATTTTTATGATAAAAAAATAAATGCAATAAATATAGATAAAGATATTAGACACAATAACATTATTAACACAATAAGTGATATGGATTTTTTTAATGAATATTATGACGAGATTGGAAAGAACTTTATAGAAGATATTTTAAATTATTGTATTGGCATCAAAAAAATAGATATAAGATTATCATTTAATAAAATGTTAAATTTATGTAAAGAGTTTGATGATGAATACGAAGACAATAAAAATACATATACTGATATGGAGTACGATTTCGAATTATTTCACGATGAAATGAAAAAAATACAATCTTTTTTTATGAAATTACCTGAAAATATGAAGCAAAAAATTCATAAATACTCGGCGGATAAATATTTATCACAAGTAGAATACACAAGTAATTTATCTTTTTTATTAGATTTTATGTGTCTTTATTTAACTAATAAAAAAACAAATTCTGTTGTTATATTTGTGGGAGTTAATCATTTATTTCATTTGAGAGATTTATATGAAATTCTCGACTATAAAATGGAATATTATGCTGGTGATAATGATATATGTCCAACTATATCAAAATTAATAAATTATTTAATTTTTTAAATACTATTATAATCAGTAAAATTATTAAAATTATCATCAGTAAATATAAATTATAATATAAACTACCACCGTGTATTTTCACGCCTTGACTTGAATTGTTTTCTTTACTTCTTTTTCTTAATAAATCCATATTACTTTTTATTATATATTCGAATAATTTTTTAATAATAGGCGTCGCTTTTTTACTATCAGACCCAATATGATAATAATTACCCATAGTAGAAAAATATGATTTATCAGTTATAGATGTGCGATCTAAAATTAAAATATCAGTAAATGTTTGTTCGTCCAAATCCTGCTTCGATAATAAACAATAATTTGCATTTTTATCTCCACGCAAATATCTTACACGATCTTCCATAAATTCTACAAAATCATCATTATACTTATATTTATCACCATTACATAATAATAATGCACTAATATTGTGTATATGATACGATCCACATAAACATATTGCATTTTTTTTATATTTAAATATATTAACAATCAAATTAAGATCGTAATAAGGACATGAACATCTAATTATCGACGAATTTATTAATTCTACAATTTCATATGTGATTTGTTTATTTTTATAATTTTCATAAATAGATATTAAATAAGAATAACAGTCGTGTAATATTTTACTTAGTGAAATATAAATATTACCCTTTATATATTCTTTAAAATCATCATACAATATTAAAATATTATCTAGAATATATTTTGAATTATTAATATTATCAACTGAGAACTGTAATACATTATCATGAGATTTAATTGTTTCTATCATATTATTTTTAAATGTGTCTTTATTATTTCCATTTATAAATAGTTCATTTACATAATATGTATAAGTTATTATTATTTCAAGATATTTCATAATATTTGATTCATTTAAAAATTTCTTTCTGGATGCCATTACTTTAGTTATATAACGGATATTATCAGATTTTATAACTAATGGATTTGTTTCATACATTGCATTAACATCTACTTCAAATTTTGTGTTTGTTATGCTCACACATGACTCTACAAATAATAAAAAATTTGTTTTTTTCTGTATATCTGAACATAATTTATCTATTACTGGTTTATATTTTTCAATATCCAGATTATTATTTCTTATTTCTAATGATAAACGATTAAATTTTCTATAATCTACATCTGATATTCTGCCGAGTAAAGTTTTTATAATTGCATTTATAGTTAAACTATACTGAAGATTGATTTCATCCTCATGTGTCTCACCAAATATAATACATTTAAATTTATTATTATCATAAACAATATCTATATCTGCTATATTGTCCAGATGATGCATACTTGGCATATCATATATTTTTGTTCTAATCAAATACATCCCACGAGAATGTAATTCCTTAGTTATATTATTTATTGTTCTCCTGCCGTCTATTTTTTCACGTTTGCAGTAAACATTTATTATTTGAGAAATAGTTAATTCTTGTCCAATTTTATCCGTCATAATTTTCGTATTATCGTCGAAATTAAATTTTTGATTTGTGAAAATACATACTTTTGATTCAAAATTACAAAGTATATATGATAGTATTATCATTTTATGTCCGTTTTCGCTTACATAGTAATTTTTTATGAAATTGTTATATAAAAATATATTATATTTTTTTTTATCGTCGATATTTTTATGAATATAATTTTTCATATAATTAGTATAACCTGTATTCTCTATTTTGTGTTTTTCATCTATGTTATTTTTTTCATATCCGATTTCAAATTCTTTAAATAAATCATTGCCAACTGCATTCCAAAAATTATAGATACTGTAATTTATCGCGTCAAGTAATCGAACTATTATAAATTCATTATTTGTTAATTTATCAACACCCTCCTTCATATGTGTTTCGTATAATTTTTTAAATTCGTTTAATTTTTGCCTTTGAATTTTTTTATCTTCCGTTCCAATAACGCCAATTGATATTTCGAGATATTTTTTAATTTTTTCTGCATTTTCATTACTATCATCTGGAATTAATAAATTATTTTTTACAAGTATATTAACTAAATCACTACCAATCATATCACCATTCAATGTTTTATATAATTTTACACAACCATCTTTTATCCACTTAGAATTAGTAAAATCGATATATATATTAAAACCATCTACTAATTTATCAACTGCGAGTATTTCGTCCGGAGATTGTAATTTATCGTATCGCATAGAGCATAAAATATTATTTATATTTCGTGATAAACCTCTATTCAATATTTTACTATTAAAATCTTTATAATCGGAATTATCATTGAATGAAATTATATAATATTGATAAATATCAATAGTAGTGGCGTTAATTAAATCATTATATTCATCAAAAAATTCTAAATCTACTTGTTCCCGTTTATCTAATTCCAATTTGGGGTTAGGTTGCTTAACTTCCGCCATATATAATAAAATTGAATAAAAAATAATTATAATATAAAATACCTACAATACGACTATTCCAATCATACAAATTAAAAATGCAACAAAATTCGCAAGTATGCAGTTATCATAAAATGCATCAAATACTTTCATATTTAAAATTTATGGGTATTGTATTTATGAACGTATCGTTGCCAATAAATTTTATACTTGCAAATATATTTATCTATCGTTCAAATTTCGCCGAGGAAAAAATATATTATTTAGAAAAGTTATATATACTGTGCAATATATTTCTCGTAGTTGCAATTATACAAATTTGGATACCAACTGTTATGTTAATTTATATTAACAAAAAAATCGAGCAAATGAACAATGAACAGACACATGGTGGGCAAACAAATAATGAACAGCAAAAATTAAATATTATCGACGATCAACTGTAATCTTTTTTTGTTAAAGATTTAATTATTAATAATAAAATGGATAAATTAATTGATTTTCTTGAAGAAAATAAAACAGATAAAGTAGATGAAAAGGCAATCGCAGATTTTAAAGAAAAATTAGATAAACCAATAGAATATAAAGAACATTTAAAAAAAATTAGTTTTGATAAAAAATGGTTTCTAAAACTTGACGATATATTGATAGAATTGGGATACAGAGCATTAGATGCAGATATCGAAATAATTAAAAAAATAGTGGTAGATTATATACTACATGAAGATTTTACGAAATATATGGATGTATATAATCTGCTGAATGTATCACAAATAAAAAATCCAAAATTATTTATAGATGTCGATAAACTTATTGAAAATCCTATAATATTTAATAATGAAGTTCTCGGTGAAGAATATGATACAGATTTAACCAATTATGATTTTTACAGTAATACGAATAGTAATAATCTACATGATTTACTTAATAACACACGTGATAATAATCATATTTATGATCACGAGTCGAATGATTATGTTAAGAAAATAATTTCGATGGGTGAAGATTTAAGCAATAATTATTTCACCGATTATAATGAAAATAAAATAGATAGTGTGTATATTAAATTTAATTTAGAAAACAAAAACACTATTTGTGTAGAATATTTAATTAATAATGTAAATAAATTAATTGATAGAAATTTAAAAAAATTTATGAGGAATGAAAATGATATCGCCGTAGAATATTGTATCAAAGAACTAAAAAAACGTAAGTTGATGAAAAATGTAAATAACAATGAAAACGATGCCAAAAATTACGCTGTTCATGTTAGTAGTGATATTTATCGCCGTAATTTAAACCATAATCGTGATTATGATAATGATGAAAGAGATGATAATGAAATATATCAAAAATTACTCGAACATTTTGCATATAATAGAAATGATAAAGCAGTTGATTTCTATATTCGGAATTGTATGAATATTAATTTTATATTACTTTCACAGAATACGAGTAAAGTTGCGATGGCGTATTGTATAGAGAATTTATATAATTTTATTATGCCAGATGCGTATCAATCCATTAACGATGAACGAATTGTAAAATATATAATTCAAGCGCACGAACAAAGTAAAATGAATGTAGAAAATAAATTAACTATAAATTGGAAAATATTTTCGAAAAATCAATCAGATTTAGCAGTCGCATATTTAATTCAAAATCCAGATAAAATTGATTTAGAAACATTTTCATCAAATTCGTCAAACTTAGCGGTCGAATATTTAATTAAACATCCTGATAAAATTAACTGGGAAATGTTTTCTCAAAATAAAGCAGAAACTGCAGTCCGGTATTGTTTAGATAATCCATATCTATACGATTGGGATACATTTAGTTTGAACGAGGCGAATTTAGCAGTTAGTTATCTGCTTAAACATCCGGACGAAATCTGTTGGGCAAATTTCTCGATGAATAATAATCCAATGGCGGTCGATTATTGTATGCTACATTTAGATAGAGTACCATCTAATTATACTTTCACAAATGACATCATCAGTAAATGGAAAATTAGAACATTTAATACATTTAATTGGTTGCAGAAATCTGGTATGAGGTTTTAAGTTCTATATCTTATTTAATATCATATTATTTTAATGTTTGTTTTTAATATAAAACTTAGTTTATTATATTTATTTTTTTTAATATTCATAGTTTAACCTCCTCTATAAATATTACGTAATAAATTAATAACATGAGAACCACCTAAATAATCTAAAAATGCAACAAGAACTGCTATCATTATAAGACATATAAAAAACATAAATATTGCACCCAACAATATTTCATCCATATTAACGTATATTAAATAAAATTTAATTTCATTGAAATAATAATTCGATTTCGCCGATGAAATTTGATTTCATTGAAATAATAATTTGATTTCGCCGATGAAATTTGATTTCATTGAAATAATAATTTGATTTCGCCGATGAAATTTGATTTTATAAAAATAATAAAATATGGATGGATTTATTAATTTTTTAGAAGAATATAAATATGATGATCAAGACGAAAAGACTATTACTGAATTTAAAGAAAAATTAAATAAACCAATTATAGATTATAAACAACATCTTGCGCGATATAAATGCACAGAGGGATGGTTTTCTAAATTAGATGACATACTAATAGAATTGGGGTATAAAGCATGTGATGTAGATATTAATTATATAAAAATAGAATTATTCAAACTGATACAAAATACTCACATAAATCACATAATTAATATATTCAATAAAAAATATAATAAAAATATAGAAAAATTTAATACAAGTGAAGTATTCCGCAAAATTACATATGTATATTCTACATATGATTTTACAGAAGTTGTCAGTATTTTAATTAAAAACTCTATAAAAATATGTTGGAGTTTATTTTTCGTAAATAATAATAGTAGTGCTGTGGAATATTGTATCAAGAGTAAAAAAATTTGGAAATCATTTTCAAAAAACACAGCGGATATAGCGGTAAAATACTTGATTGAACATCCAGATAAAATAAATTGGAGTTGTTTTTCGTCAAATGAAAATTATTTAGCAGTCAATTATCTAATCAGTACACACCCTAATAAAATTGACTGGAAGAAGTTTTCGAGAAATAAAGCAGATTTGGCGGTCGCATACTGTATTGAACATCCTGATAATATAGATTGGTGTTGGTTTTCACTAAATAATGCAGATATAGCGGTAAAATATTGTATTAAACATCCTGATAAAATTAGTTGGACAGATTTTTCAGAAAATTCGAACAATATCGCGGTCGATTATCTAATCTATACACGTCCAGATAAAATAGGTTTTATAAGTTTTTCAAAAAATGAAAATAAAAATGCAAGACAGTATATAAAAATAAATTATCCAGAATTAACTCCAAAAAATGACATTAAATATTGTATTTCAAATCAGGAATATATTAAAGGAAAAATACAAATTGCAGTATCGCAGAATACGGATAATTTAACACCTGACGAATTATATATACTATACACAAAATATTTATCATTCGTGATGAAAAAAGACGCACATTGTAATCATATGAATTTAAAATTTAAATTACTGAATATATGGAAAATTTATGTAATCTGCGTATTAAATTGGTTGCCGAAAAGTAGATTAAAATTAAACTATGAATGAAATTAAAATGATTTATCGTAGTAATATAATTCATTACTATTACTTATTAATAGTTTATTATCGACAATGGTTATATCATAAGGATAGGACATATTTTTTATTGTATCTATTACATCTAATGTATTCGACATATTGGACATATTATTTATCTTTCTAATATCGTATATCAAAATTTTATCGGAATATTTTATAATTAAGTTATTGCCAATAAATTCCATTTTAGAATCGTAATATCTATTATGTGCGCTACCACTGATATTATATTTTGAAATAAAATTTAAATCCGCATCATATATCATCAATATATCGTTCGCGGATACATAAAATTGCAAATTATGCGATTGTATTGAAGTTATATTTGAGTTATAATTGTCTGTGGTTTTACATAATATTTTTTTACTTAGTATGCCTTTTTCATTAAATTTATATATATTATATTGCCTGCCGGATACACCTGCTGTATTAATGTATATATCACCACGTATATTACTACATATAGAATCTGTTATCGTAAAATATGAACGGTTTCCATAATTTTCTGGACAAGATATATATCTTATATATATAGAGTATAGGAATTCGAATGTGGAATCAAATACCGCAATATAATCCAGATTTTTATCTATGAATAAATAATTACCATTACATTGACATGCGGTTTTTAATATGATATTTCTAAATAATGTATCATCATAATATTCATTAAATTTTTCTATATGTAATTTCTTTTTGCAGATTTGATAAAGACGATGTTGCCCATAATGACCGGACGCTAAAAGAACCTCATTATTTTTATTATACAGTATCCAATATAAATCTGTAAATCCATAATTGGTTTTACATTCGTCAAATCTAAGATTATGACCGACATATTTTCGCAAATTTGTATCGTAATACATTTTAATATAAAAAATAAATCAATTTTATATACTAATTATTATATTTGACATTGGCAACCAATTTAATGAACTAAATACATATATTTTCCAAAATTCCATTATCGTTTTAATAATTAAACAATTCATATTTTGAATTTTGTCAATTTTTTTTATACCCGATTTTATAAAATCGTTTTTATCTTTCATATTATTTATACATTTACATATATCATTCATATGGTTTATTAAAGGCGGACATTTTACATGTGTGTCGATTTCTATTGAGTCTGCATTTCTAATAAAATATTCAAATGCGATTAAATTTTCATTAACTAAAAAGGCGGTATTATCAATTTTATCAAGATTTCTTAAACAATAACAAACTGCTAAATCTGATGTATTCTGCGAAAAATTCCACCAATATATTTTATCAGGATGGAAATGGATTAGATAATTCACCGCGGTATCATTTGAATTAAATGAAAATTTTTTCCAATTAAGTTTTTCTGGATGTTCGATTAGATAATTAACTGCGGTATCTGTCGTATTTTTTGAAAAATCTGCATTAATAAGATGCGGATTTTTTATTAAATATTCCACTATTTCTATCGAATATGTATCTTGATGATTTAAAAATAAATCGTCATTTATTTTTTTAATTTCGTCATTTGAATGTTTTCGATTATAAATATCTATAAAAATATTTATATTGGTTTCCAGCAGTAGTTTTTTAACTTTTTCCACAATATATTTTATATCCGCATCTAACGCGCGATATCCTAATTCTACCAATATGTAGTCCATATTCGAGAACCATTTTTCTGTAAATTCATATTTCGCTAAATGTGTTTTATATTCTATTGGTTCATTCAACTTTTCTTTAAATTTGGTAATAGTCTGCTCATTCGCATTATATTCTTTCAGCATATTGATAAAATTATCCATGATACTTTATATTATTTATTAAAATCAAATTTAATTATATATAAAATGAATGGTTTTATTGATTTATTGGAAGAATATAAAGTTGATAATCAAGATGAGAAAATAATTTTAGATTTTAAAGAAAAAATTAACCAACCCGCGGAATATCGTGCTCATTTGGCAAATTTTGATTTCACAGAAAAATGGTTCTGCAAACTTGATGAATTATTAATACAATTAGGATATCGCGCGTTAGATGCGGATATAAAATATATTACCGATTGGCTGAGTAATAAATTACACGATGTAAATATAAATAAAATGAATATCGGTAATACTATTGATAAATTTTATAATTTAATAAATTTATTGGCATCTGAGGAAAATCCATATATATATTATCAACCCACTGTGGAAATTGTTGAATATTTTATATATCAAATACCAGATAAAATTAGTTGGAAATGGTTTTCGCGAAATAAATCAAATATTGCAGTCTGTTATTGTTTAGAACATTTAGATTGTATAAGTTGGGGAAATTTTTCACGAAACGAGTCAGATATTGCGGTGAATTATCTTATCGAAAATTTTAATAAAATTCATTGGTATAATTTTTCACGAAACGAAAATCCTATTGCAGTTAGTTGCCTGATTGAACATCCGGATAAAATTAAATGGGAATATTTTTCGCAAAATTCGACAGATTTGGCAACCAGTTATTGTTTGAAGCATCTGGATAAAATCGACTGGCAAAAATTTTCACTAAATGAAACCGATATCGCGGTGAATTATCTAATGGCACATCCTAATAAAATTAGTTGGGATCGGTTTTCGCAAAATGCATCAGATATTGCAGTGAGTTATCTGATAGAAAATCCAGATGATATACATTGGCGATCATTTTCAAGAAATATAAATAATATGGCAGTTGAATATTTTATAAGGAAATATCCCCTCGCATATGAAGACTGCGTAGATAAAAATAAGAACATCAATATGGTTAAACATTGTCTAAAAAATAACATATATACTTATCATGAATATGTGCTGACGGAAGAAGAAATATGGAAATATAAAATAAAAGCGTTTAATCAATTAAATTGGTTGCCAATGTCCAGAATTATAATTTAGTTATAAAATTGAATATAAAATACATATTTATTCTGGATATGATGGAAAGATATTTAATATTAGATAATGGCGGGTATTCATTTGCGGTGGAATTAAAAAATAATGTAGCGAGTATATATTTTACAAACGAGGAGGATAATTCACTAAATGACCGATTAATAAGAACATTCGCATATAAATACGCGTTTGTGGGAGAAGATTTGACTGGGAATATGGATTTTGATACTCGTGGGAATAGTATATTGCTTTATTGCGGTAAATTCCCGAGCGGTTATAAATATATTTCCATCGGTTGGAAGTGCCATGTATTTTATGCAGAATATAAAATTGTAGATTACGTTTCGAATATTGGCAATTCTGGCGTTCCGTATCCGTATGCGGTCGATAGTCAAGATAATATATACTTACTATTAGAATATAAAATTATACCAACTGTAAATGAAAATCACGACTTAATACATAGGGAACCATATAATTATTATTATAGACTAAATGAAGAAACACAGAATGCGCAAACTGCACTTAGAACATATCTTAAAATAAAACGCAGATATTGAAAAAAAATAGTAATTTTAAAATATTCACGAAACACTACAACCCCATGAAGACCGCTCTTCACGCAATGGAACTATTAAAGGAAAATTAGTAAATTTAATTTTAGTATCAAAATCATCATCGATAAATATTTTAAATAATCCTTTTTTCAAATCAATGTAAATTAAATCTTGTTCATTATAATGCTCCGATGAATGTGATTTATAATCTATATATGCATAATATTTTTTTTCGCCTATATCTTTGTTCATAGATTTAATATCTAAATTAATCGTAGTACGTTTTTGTATAGAATCAGATTCAACTGCGAATTTATATACATCTCCCGTATCAGGATTTTCATATTCGCCACTTAATGTTATATCACCGCGTATACTAACTATCATCGACGACATCTTGATAATATATACATATAATAAATTCAATTTTATATAAATTAAAAAATTGATTTTTTAATATAAATATATTTACATATTGTCAGGATGTCTATTAGACGTATGGATCGCGATGAGAACAAGAAATTTGAAAATAAAATGATACATGGAGAATATATAAATATATATGATAATGATATATTTGAATTTGATGTTGTCCATATGTGTTATATGGATACAGATAGTTATATAAATATATATATAACAATTAAAGACTTTCCTATGAGTAAACGTGTCGAGAAGAAATATATTTTCTCGATGGATGGTGATAAGTATCAACCTTATAATATATTTCAAGAATTAAAAAGAGGTTGTTTTGTGATATTTGAAAACCCAGATAAAAAATATGAAATCCGTTTTGTATCGTCATGTGAAAAATTTTCATTTGAAACATATGATTTGCAAGAATATGAAAATCCTGATAGTGAAACTGCGGAAGAAACTAAATCGAACGAAACTAAATCGAACGAAATTAAATCGAACGAAACAGGTTGCAATATATTATAAAATTGATTTTTTTTAAATATATAACGTTAATATATTAAATATCAAAATGTCTATTAATAAAGTTGAAGATGACGTTGAAATTGAAGATAATAAAATATTAAATGGCGAATATAAAAATCCTGAAACTGAGAATATATTTAAATTTACGATTGGATATAAATTTGATAAAATTTTGGGAAATTATATGAAAATAAATATCATTATTATTAAAGTGAATGAAAGTGAAAAAAAATATTATGGAATTGTAACGAAATTTAATGGACATTGTGAAAAACCACATATAATTTTTCATAATTTAAAAAATGGTAAATTTAAAATAACTTTAAGACCTTATGATGATAATGATATTATATTTAAGGATATTAAATTAAAAATTAGATTACATGAAGATAATTAGATTACATGAAGATAATTATATTGCAACGAAAGAAATTAAACCAAACGAAACAAGTTGCTTAATATTATAAAAAATTGATTTTTTTTAAATATAAATTAACAACTATTTACTAACTACATCAAAGATGTCGATTATAAATAATAAAACTGACGAAACGCCATTAAATGGAATATATAAAAATACAAAAGGAGATAGGTTTAAATTTACAGTTCAATTTGTTTCAAAAGAATTATGCACTAAAATTAATTTAAAAATTAAATTTGCAGATAAAAAAATAGGTAGAAAAATATATCGTGAATTCAATATAAGTAAGAATAGTTATGAAATTGAATCTGCCATCGACAGATCATACTATGATAAACCACATCAAATTTTTAGAAGTTTAATTAATGGATTATTTGTAATAACTATTAATGATTTTAACACCGAAATAAGATTGATTGATTTTGGAATAGTAATTATAATATATGAAGATATAGATAAAATGAATGAAACTGACATTGATAACGATGATGAGACTGGATATGAAATTAATAATGAGGTTTATGTTAAAGTTGATGCTGATATTGATGTTGATATTGAGGGCGAGAACAAGGTTAAAGATGAGGACAAGGTTAATAAGGATAAGATTGAAGTTGAGAATAACAAGAATAAGAAGAATTCATGTCAAATTTTATAAAAAATTGATTTTTTTTCTCCAAATATAGTAATCAGGATGTCGATTATTAATAATAAAACTGACGAAACGCCATTAAATGGAATATATAAAAATCTTGAAACCGGAGATGTATTTAAATTCACAGTTAAATTTTATCACGAGCGCATGCTTACTCAAATTAAGATAAATATTATATCTGAAAATAAAGAAATAAACGAAAAAAAATACGAAGCGAGGATATATCATTCCAGCATACGTGTATTTACGACGATACAAGATAATTCAGTATATAATAGTTCTAATAATTATTATAATAAACCACAATTAATTATGGATAATTTAAAAAAAGGATTATTTTCAATAATTATTGAAAATAACTACACTTCACTTGAATTCACTAAATTACCTTTAAAAATTTCATTAAATGAGGATAATAGTTCATGTGGGATTTTATAAAATTATACATTCATTTTTTTGTATTTCGTCATAACAATAAATGATAGTATGTGTTTCGTTATAAGTAGTGTCTGTAAAATAAATAAAACAACTATCAATATAAAATTTACCATTTTTCAGGCAATTAAATATTTTTTTTAATTCGGTTTTAATTCGGTTTTATTTGCGCGACTATGATAGATATATTTCGTTTTATAATTCCCATATGAACATGATATATGTATAGTTGTTTTGTTAAAACATCTATCATTTATAATGAAATCATATTTTATACCGTATATATTTGTGGGTTTGCAATGTATAGTTGCATTGTATTTTAATTCGTCTTTGGTAATATCTTTTTCGATCGACATTTTTTATTAATAAAAAAATCAATTTTATTAAATTTGAAATTTATAATCAATATAAAATGGATAAGTTTATTGACTTTTTGGAAGAAGTAGAATGTGATAAGCAGATCATTACAGATTTCAAAGAGAAAATTAATAAACCGGTAGAATACAAATCATATCTTGATGAATTTAAATTTGATAAGGAATGGTTTGAACAACTTGACATTATTTTAACAGAATTGGGTTATCGCGCACTTGATGCGGATATCCAATATATTCGTAATTGGTTAGTAGATAAATTAAATACAGTCCATATCAATAAAATAGATGTAGATTACATTATAAATTTTAGATCAATAAATCATTTATCTGCATGCGATAATTCATTTGCAAAATTTAATAATATAGAACTTATAGAATATTTTATAACTAAATATTCGGATAAAATTAATTCAAAATGTTTTTCGCGAAATGAAAACCCTATTGCTGTAAAATACCTGATTGATAATCCAGATAAAATTGATTGGGAATATTTTTCATGTAATGAGACAAATGAAGCGGTTAGTTATCTAATCCGTGTCCATCCGGATAAAATTGATTGGAATCATTTTCCCGGAAATGAAAATTCCATTGCAGTTAGTTATTGTTTAGAACATCTTGATAAAATTAATTGGTATATGTTTTCCATAAATAGTAATAATATTGCAGTGAAATATTTATTGGAATATCCAGATAAAATAGATACGCGTTCATTTTCGCGAAATGGAAACGATATTGCAGTGAAATATCTAATCTATACCCATCTAGATAAAATTGAGTGGAATCATTTTTCCGGAAATGAAAATTCCATCGCGGTTAATTATTTAATTCATACACATCCAGATAAAATTGATTGGAGATATTTTTCATGCAATATCTCAAATATTGCAGTTAGTTATTGTTTAGAACATCCTGATAAAATTGATTGGTATTCATTTTCACAAAATACCACGGATATCGCAGTGAAATACCTGCTTGAACATCCGGATAAAATACAACGATATGTATTCGCATCAAATAAAAATATTTCAGCAATTAGGTTCTGTAAAAAAAATAAAATAAAAAAAGGAAGATATTATTATCATGAATATTTATTATTAGAAGAGCAAATTAATATAGATAGAATTATCGCGTTTAATAAATTAAATTGGTTACCGAAATCAACAATAAAATTATAATTTTTTTCAAATTTGAATTTATAAATCAGTAAATCAAGTATAGATGGACGGATTTATTAATTTTCTCGATGAATATAAGACCACTAATGATGAACTTATAATTGTAGATTTTAAAGAAAAAATTAATCAACCTATCGAATATCATACTCATCTGGCGAATTATGAATTTACAGAAAAATGGTTTTCTACCATAGATGACCTATTAACAGAATTAGGTTATCGCGCACTTGATGCGGATATTAGTTATATAAAATCAGAACTAATACAATTAATCTGCATGATTAAAGTGAGAAATTTTATTAAAACATATAATGATAGCATACAAGATAATGATAGCGTACAAGATAAAAAACAAATAGATATTAGTAAAATTAATAACGTAGATATAAGTGGAACTGACGCGCACAGCGATTTTAATGGTATATATTTTCCCATGAGTTATTATATAAATCATATTAATCTCATATCTACCACAGATGATTGGCGTCTAATATCTACAAAACCAGATGATATATCTGTCAAATACCTAATTCATACCCATCCAGATAAAATCATATGGAGTTATTTCTCGGGTAATAGATCAGACATTGCTATGGAATTTCTTACTAATAAATATCCACATAAAATATTTACGGTTCCATTTTCGAAGAACACCTCAAATGTTGCAGTGCGGTATTTAACAGAACATACCAACTTAATAGAAAAATATTCATTTTCGGCAAACTCATCTGATATTGCAGTCAATTTTCTTATTGATAATATAGATATGATTATATGGAGCAATTTTTCATATAATAAAAATCCAATCGCAATTCGTTATCTAATTGAACATCCTGATAGAATTAATTGGGAATATTTTTCATTAAATTCGACCGATATCGCAGTTGATTATTGTATGAAAAATGTGGATAAAATCCATTGGTATAATTTTTCCTTGAATACATCAGATAAAGCTGTTAAATTTCTGATTGAACATCATACAGAAAAAATTAATTGGTATGTATTTTATAAAAATTCATCATCAGTTGCGGTTAATTATTATATAAAAAATGTATCAAATATTCCATATAATTTTAAATATAATAGTAATCCACTCGCAGTAGATTATTGTATTGAAAATTATTTTTATGTCCATGGTATACACAAGGATGCAAATAGAGATATATTTGATAAATGGAAAATATATAAATTCAACGAATTAAATTGGTTGCCGAAATCCGGTCTAATATTATAAATCTGTATTTTTTAAATTTGAAATTTTATTAATCTAAAAATGGACGAATTTATTGACTTACTTAAAACATTCGACGATAACAAGGATGTCATCGATAAATTCGAAGAAAAAATTAATAAACCGGTTTATTATAAACGACATCTGGCAGATTTTAAATTTGATAAAAAATGGTTTGAAGAACTCGACCGCATACTAATAGAATTAGGATATCGCGCATTAGATGCGGATATTAGTTATATCCGTAATTGGTTGATTAATAAATTATTAAATACAGTGCACATTAATAAAATAGATACAGATTACAATATATTAGATTTAATACCCACGAAAAGTGTATATAATTTATCTTATATTAATAATATAGAAATCGTGGAATATTTAATTCAAAATCCGCATAAAATCGAATGGAGTATTTTTTCACTAAATACAAATAATACCGCAGTTAGATATTTAATTAAACATCCAGATAAAATTAATTGGTATGAATTTTCGAAAAATAAAAATAATATTGCAGTTCAATATTTAATCAAACATCCAGATAATATTAAATGGTATTATTTTCCATTAAATACAAATATAAATGCGGTGAAATACATGATTGAAAATTTGAATAAAATGAATAAAATAATTAATTGGCGTTATTTTTCTTTCAATGAAAATCCCATCGTGGTGAAATTCCTGATTGAACATCCGGATAAAATTGAATGGGATTATTTTTCAATGAATGCGGCGGACACTGCAATCCAATATTTATTTGAACATCCGGAAAAAATTTGTTGGGATGATTTTTCGGCAAATACATCAGATTTAGCAGTTTGTTATTTATCAAAAAATCCGGATAAAATATATTGGAATTGGCTTCTACAAAATCGAGCAGATAATGCAGTCCATTATTGTTTAGAACATCCAGATAAAATTGACTGGGACAGTATTAAATGGAATAAAAATATTAATGCAGTTCATTATTGTATAAAAAATAATAAAGATACTTATTACGACTATTTATTAATTCGAGAGAAAATAAATACAGATAAAATCGACAAATTTAATAAACTTGGTTGGTTGCCGAAATCCGGTTTAATATTATAAATCTGTATTTTTTAAATTTGAAATCTAATTAAATTAGTATAGATGGATGAATTTATTGACTTACTTAAAACATTCGACGATAACAAGGATGTCATCGACAAATTTGAAGAAAAAATTAATCAACCAATAAAATATACAAAATTATTAAATCGATTTAAATTCACTAAGAAATGGTTCGCGAAACTCGATTATATATTAACGCAATTGGGTTATCGCGCACTTGACGCTGATATTCAATGTATTCGTGGTTGGTTGGTAGGTAAATTAGATACAATCCATATCAATAAAATAGATGCTGAATATAATTTTATAAATGAATTACAACCACAATATTATAGTAAATATTTATCTTATATCGAATGTGATTTTATAGAAATCACAACATATCTAATCCATGTTAAACCCGATGAAATTTTCTGGCAACAATTTTCAAGAAATGAATCAGATATTGCGGTGAAATATTGTTTAGAACATCCAGATAAAATAGATTGGGATGAATTTTCACAAAATGAAAACGATATCGCTGTTCATCGTTGTGTAGAAATTCGTAACGAAATATATATGGATTCGAACAAATTTTCATTAAACAAGAATTCCATTGCAGTCGAATATCTAATCGAAAATTATGAAATGGATTGTACCCGTTTTTCAGGGAACGAAAATCCTATTGCTGTGGAATACTTGATAGAACAACACCCTGATGAAATAGATTGGGATTATTTTTCAGAAAACAAAGTAGATATGGCAGTTCATTATTGCTTGGAACATTTGGATAAAATTGAGTGGGTTTGTTTTTCCGCGAATGAAAATTCCATCGCAGTTAATTATTTAATTGAGCACGCAAATAATATAGATTGGGAATCATTTTCAAAAAATAAAAATCCTATTGCAGTCGGTTATTGTTTAGAACACCCCGATAAAATAGATTGGGATTATTTTTCAAGAAATTCGGCAGATATTGCGGTGAAATATTGTTTAGAGCATTCAGATAAAATAGATCTACATTCGTTTATGTGTAATAAAAATATTTTGGCAGTGAAATATTGTATAAAAAATAATTTACCGTCTGAATATGCGTTTTTATTAATAAGGGAGAATGTTAAAAACGATAAAATTGACAGATTTAATAAACTTGGTTGGTTGCCGAAATCTGGTTTAATATTGTGAATTTATTTTATATTCATAATGAAATAGCATATTAATTTATCAATATCTTCATTATTTACGGTATTTAATTCTATTTCAATGAATTCTTTTTTCTTCTTTTTTAATACATACAGTTGAGAACCAATAGTCAATTTTATATTATGAAAATTGACATCGATATATTCTAAATTCTCATAATATTTTATAAATTCTATAAATTTAATACAAACCTGACATAATAATATATCTCTTTCTGCAGTATCTTTATCACCCTTTAAATAATTATTTATTTCATTTGTCACAATTGGACATTGCCCTTTTGCAGTTGTAAAATCGTAAAAAGAATAATATGCATTCATTCCACTATCCATCAATTTTTCATCAATTTCAGTTTTAATAACTTTGGTATCAGCAGTTTGTATGTATACTTCATAACTTTTTAGATATTTTATAAATAGATTATATAAAATTGTATTAAATTTGTGTATGTCTATATTATCGAAATATTTCATCAAATTTTTTAATGCGCATCCACATGACCATTCATATGCTAATTTAAACGTATTTAACCATATTAATGGATTATTAAAACTGACATTCTCAATAAATAAATGGTTATGTTTTAAATTTTCTTTCGAATAGTATTGCAACATATATAAAACACTTACAAGAGTGTATGACCCACATTCATATTTATAAATCTCATCGTTGCCTTCTATGAGGTTTGTATTAAAATAATTTTTCCAATATTTATCATTTGGATTAAATATCTCACTGCTTGTAATTAATATAATTGCGGATTGTTCTTTAAAATCTAATGAGTTTAATATTCGTTTATCATCTAAATTTTTATCATCCAAATTTTCGAACATATCATTTATTTTTGGATATTCATTTTTATAATCTATATTATCATCATAGATTATAAATATGAAATTTAATTTACCTTTGGTATATTTGATATAGCGATTTTTATATTCCATCTAAGAAGAAGTAAGGTAAGTAAAAGAAGTAATAATAAATCTATAAATAATCAATTTTTTCATTTATAAAAAATTGAATAATTATATGGTTCATATAGTTGATATAATATTGCTTTGAGTTGTTCATAAATTAATTTTGCGATGTCGGTTATTGATTCGAATATAAAATATCTTGAAGAAGAGAAAGTAGAATATAAAGATGCAGAAAATAATAAATTCATATTTTATATAAAGTATATTATGAAAAGCAAATGCACTCTTACAACTTGTCTCATTCAGACAAAGTATAAAATAATAAATGGGAAATATTCATTTAATGTAAAACGTGATGTAATGTGTTCCGATGAAATAAGACGTTTCTTAGAAGAAGGAAAATTTAAAATTCGCACAACAGATGATGTGCATTTTCGAGACGAAGAAGAATCCGAAAATAAATTATATATAGAAATGCTAAGTGGACGTATCAGTCGGTATATTTATCCTATGTGTAAAATAATGGATAAACTCGTGGAGAATAAACCCGCAGAAGAAGGTAGTTCTATGGATGAATTTAATATATAAAATTTATTAATTCTGTTTTTTTTTCAAAATTGAAATTCAAAATACCAATTATAATAATGAGTAAATTGGTTGAATTTTTGGAAGAATATAAACAAGATAAACAAGATGAACAGATTATTACAGATTTTAAAGAAAAGTTGAATATATCCATAGAATATAAACAACATTTGGCAAATTTCGAATTCGATAAAAAATGGTTTGTAGAAATTGACCGCATATTAATAGAATTGGGTTATCGCGCACTTGATGCCGATATAAGTTATATTAAAACAGAACTGAAAAGATTAATAAAAAATACTCACATTAATAAAATTATAGATTTCTATAATGCTATTTATGGCGCTACCTATACAAAACAAAATTTTATATGTGAAAAAAATACAGGAAACATACGTGTTTTCGATATGATAGAACATATAGAATATGTGATAGAAAACTGCCATTATAGAATTGATTGGGATTTATTTTCAGAACTTGAAAACGATACAGCAGTTCGTTATTGTCTTAAAAATATAGATTACATATCTTGGAAGTATTTTTCACAAAATGCATCAGATTTAGCAGTCGATTATTTATTAGAACATCCTGATAAAATAGTTGTAGAATGCGCTATTAGTAATACTAATGAAAAAATGATACGCTATTGTCAGAAAAATGTGGATATTGAAATATTTCGCCGTAATGAATATTCAGCGAATGATGCGGATTTAGCGGTAGATTTTATGATTGCGCATCCAGAAACGATATCTTTGGAAACCTTTTCATTGAATAAAAATATTAAGGCGATTGAATTTTTACCCCAAATAGTAAATGATTTTACCAATGACGAGATAATAATTTGTGTATTAACAAGTGAGTATGCTGTAATTAATAATGATATCGCTGTGAAATGTATGCTCGATTTGCTTCATAAATTTAATAGCGGGGAATATGATCGAACGATAGATAATGGTGATATAGATGAAATGGCGATAGATATGAATATGTTTCCTCGAAATGAACACGTAGATGCGGTTCGTTATTGTATAGAACATATAAATGAAGTTGATTTATTTGAACTATCCAGAAATGCATCAAAATTCGCAGTTGAGTATTTTATTCAAAATCAAAAGAAAATAGACTGGTGTGGATTTTCACAAAATAAATCAGATTTGGCGGTTGATTATTTAATAAAAAATCCAAAAAAAATACGTTGGATGTATTTTTCACGAAATGAAAATCCTCATGCTGTTAATTATTGTATAAATCATCCTAAAAAAATTAACTGGAATTCATTCAACATAAACGAGGCAGATTTAGCGGTCGATTATTGTATCCAGCATATTGACAAAATTAACTTAAATGATTTTATGGAAAATGAAAATTTTAAAATCGTAGATTACTTTTTACGATTGGAAAAAAATATAAATTGGTTATATACAGGATTTCCAGTTGAAGAAAATATATTAAAAATAGCAAAATGGAAATTACAAACATTCGATAGTATGAATTTATTACCTATGTCGGGAATGAAATTAAATTAATAATTTACTTTTTGGCAACCAACCAAGTTTATTAAAAGAAGTAATTTTAGTATCATTGATATATTCAATTAATAATAAGTAATTATGTTCTGTTTTCTTATTATTTTTTAAACAATACTTAACCGCTAAAATATTTTTATTACATGAAAGCCAAGTCCAATCAATTTTATCCGGATGTTCTAATAAATATCTGACTGCAATATCTGACGCATTTCTTGAAAACCAATCCCATTTAATTTTATCTGGATGTTCTAATAAGTATTTCACTGCAATATCTGACTTATTTACTGAAAGCCGATTCCAATAAATTTTATCTGGATGTTCCAATAAGTATTTCACTGCAATATCTGAATCATTTACTGAAAGCCGATTCCAATAAATTTTATCTGGATGTTCCAATAAGTATTTC
>ERZ1292625.1705-Hain-H41-01um-R1-1705-length-24123-cov-7_pt1 | contig 24123 bp, 40 predicted proteins | sample MGYA00564400_ERZ1292625 | MGnify/ENA primary metagenome ERZ1292625 (study PRJEB36523, sample SAMEA6512639) | groundwater metagenome | collected 2019-01-08 | study: AquaDiva: Metagenomics assemblies of 32 groundwater samples | reverse complement strand
AATGTAACGGATGTCTCAAGAGATTTATAGAGAAAGAGGAGTTTTTCTTCCGGGCTTGAGCTATAAAGGAAGTTTGTGGAACCGAGTCATACAGTCTTTACCTGTTGATAAAATATCAACTAAAACAATAGATTTTCCACCCTATGGTTCTAAATATGAAAGCGGTCGATTTGATTTTGACACCTTCCCGCAATATCTTCGGGACAAACTAATAGAGATCGACGTTCAAGCGCCTTATTTCTTAATAGGACATTCTCTTGGTGGTCTTGTGGCTCTTAAGTACACCTCTCGCTATCCAAACGATGTTGCAGGTTTAGTTTTAGTATCTACGCCATTAAGGAGTCCGGAATCAAAAGTGCCTTTAATTTATAGAATCGCAACAACTGCTGCTGTAAAATTTCCAATAGACTCCCTTATTAAGCGTGTTTTAAGAGCAAATGGCAAATTAATAGAAGCCTTGAGAATTAAAATGATAACCGCAGGATACGTAAACCCAGATTTTCTTAAAGGGTCTAATATGTCATCGGTGGCAAGATGCCACAAGGATCTTTTTGAACATGACTTTCGGAATGATATTGGAAAGGTTGAGAATCGAGCTTTGTTGATTTACGGTATCAATGATAAACCTTTGTTGTCAATTTCGGGAACGGAGTTATACGCTTCTTTTAGAAGAGGTAAAGTAGTAATAATAGATAGCAATCATAGCATTCCGGTTAATTATCCTAGTTTATTGGGGAATCTGATATTGGAGTTTATCGAAAACAATAAAAATAAGTATAATCTAGTTAATAGATAATGGAAAAATTTGTTTCCCGAGCAGGAGAAAAGCTTCAGTTCGCCCTTAATTCGTTTAAAATTTCCGTTAAAGACAAAATTTGTGCGGATTTTGGCGCTTCAACCGGCGGATTTACCGATTGTCTTTTGCAAAATGGAGCCAAAAAAGTTTATGCCGTTGAAGTTGGCTATGGAACTTTGGATTGGCAATTAAGAAATGACCCGCGGGTGGTTGTCATGGAGCGAACCAATGCTATGCACGTAATTCTACCCGAGAAGGTTGATGTGATTTCAATAGATGTCGGTTGGACAAAACAAAGAATGATAATTCCTAATGCCTTGGCAAATCTCAAAGAAGACGGAGTCATAATTTCCTTAATTAAACCTCAATATGAAGCTAATCCAAAGCAAATTCGAGGCGGGAAGTTGGAAGAAAGGTATCTGGAAGAGACATTGGATAAAGCGAAGTTAGACATAGAGAATGCGGGCGCAAAGATAGTTCAAGTCATTGAATTGCCAATTTTGGGTGAGAAAGGCGGAAACAAAGAGTTTCTAGCTTTAATACGAAGGTGATTTATACCCCTTTTATCTTTTGACTCTTGAAGAAAGAAAAACAAGAGATTAGAATCCTCAATTATCTATGTTTATAATCATTGATGGACCAAGTGGTTCAGGAAAAGGCACTCTGATAGAGGGTTTAGTATCTCGACTTACAGAAAAAAGAATTCCGGTGCATACTTTTAGTGAAGAAAAGGCTGATTCAAAACGCCATGAAATTTTAGAAGCAAGAGAAAAAGGCAGAAAGAGAGGGGGAACTGGAGATAAAGAGATGGCAGAAGTATTAGTAAAACACAGAAGGCAGATGTATTTCTTAAACGTTGAAGAACCCATTGGCGATGGGCGGGTTGTAGTCGCTGACCGTGGAGAGTCGGCAACTCTTGCCTATCAAACAGTAAAAGGAGAACTTAGTATGGAGCAAATCTGGATGATGCATAGAAAAGCCCATATAAGAACTCCTGACTTATTAGTTATAACTACATGCAGAGCTGAAGTATCACTCTCAAGAGAAGAAGCCGATAAGGCACAAACAGGAAGTGTCAGACGGGAAATGGAGTCGGGAACCGGTTTAAGCGGGAAAATAAGCTCGGAACCAGGAGCTGATAATGCAGAAAAATTAGAAAAAAGAGGGGCGATTCACCGACAGTATGATGCCGCAATTGATTTTTTAAGAGAAAAGGGTGTCAAAGTTTTAAGAGTTGATACAGAAGGCATGACTCCAGAGGAAGAAGTAAGCCGAATTTTTTCACATCTTGAAAGTTAACTTTCAATAAATCGGAGATTTGCCACCTCTTAGGAAGAAATAGTAGATAAGAGCATAAATGACTCCTCCGATTACCAGATAAATTAGAATCCACTTCAACCAGTTTTTCTTACCCCCATAATCTGCCACAAATTTAAGTTAAACAACTCCTGAGTCTTTGTCAATGACTTCTTGCGCAAGCGTGCGCGTTTTGATATAATTTTGCCATCGTGGAGGTGGTCGATTTCGGTTAGCCACTTAGATTAGGATGAGTGCCTAAATATTGGGCGCCTCCGGGCGCCTTTTTGTTTGCCTTTAAAATTTACAGATAGTCAAACAACCCTCCAGCAAACGCAGCTTGAGGCGTGAACGAATAGTTCGCGAAGTAGCCGAAAGCTAAGTTGCGGAGGGTATAACAATTAAAATGATTAATACAATTTTGGGAACTAAAGGAAAAATGGGCCAAACCTTTGTCGAAGGCCGTAGAGTTTCTGTGACTGAAATTTTGGCCGGTCCATGCGTCGTCACTCAAATTAAAAAGATGGACAAAGACGGCTATTGGGCTATTCAACTTGGGGTCGGAGAAAGAAGAGCGAAGAATATTTCAAAAGCACTTCAAGGCCATCTTAAGAAAACTCAAAAACTCCACAACGAAGTTGGTTACTCTAACTCAAAAACTCCAATTTTTTCAAGATACTTAAGAGAAGTTAGACTAGAAAAGGAACCAAAATTACAAGTCGGAGACACCCTGAAAGCCTCCGACATTTTTCGTGTTGGAGATTATATTTCAGTTTCCGCAACTTCAAAAGGAAAAGGATTTGCCGGAGTTGTCAAAAGATGGCACTTTGCAGGCGGACCAAGAACTCATGGCCAGAGCGACCGCGAGCGCGCCCCGGGGTCAATTGGCCAGGGAACTACTCCGGGGAGGGTTTATAAAGGCAAACATATGGCCGGCAGGATGGGGTCAGATAAGGTAACTGTCAAAAATCTCCAGATTGTTTCTATCGAGCAAGAAGGCGGCGAAATTAAAGTTTCCGGCCCTATTCCCGGAAAGAATGGCTCGTTGGTTGTTATTAATAGAATTTCAGAAGGAAAACTTAAGGGGGCCGTCGAAGTTGTCGCCCAAGTAGTTGAAGGCGAGGAAACTCCGGTAAAGGCCGAAGCAAAAGAGAAACAGGGGGGTCAAAATGCTCAAAGTTAATTCATATACAGCCAAGGGGGTTAAACAGCCGATTTTTACTTTACCCAAAATTTTGGAGACAAAGGAAAATCCCAGACTTTTAGCCCAAGCAATTCGAGTTTATGAAGATAGAACCCACCCCGGTTTGGCTAAAGCCAAAACCAGGGCCGAGGTCAATCGGACAAAAAAGAAGGTATATAAACAAAAAGGAACAGGTGGGGCAAGACACGGAAGCCGCTCCGCACCAATATACGTAGGCGGAGGAGTTGCTCATGGACCAAAAGGAATAAAAAGACAACTTTTTCTTCCCAGAAGTTTGCGCAAGATTGCCTTATCTATCGCTGTTTCATCAAAGGTCAAAAACGGAGAAATTGTAGTCGTCGATGGCATTTCTAAACTAACTAAAACCAAAGATGCTGATTTCTTAATTACAAAGTTAAATAAAGAGGGACTTAAAAGATTTACGTTTGTTTTGGATGAAAAAAACCTAGAGCTAAAGAAAATTTTAAGAAATTTAAAAAATGTCAATGTAATAGCGCATAAAAATCTAAATGCATACGAAGCGTTTTTCGGAGGACTTTTGGTTTTTGACAAAGAAATATTTAAAAAGAAATGAAAATTACACCTGTACTGACAGAAAAAAGTTTGAAGGATGCAAAAAGCGGTTTTTATACCTTTTGGGTTGCGAAGAATTTAACAAAAGGCGAAATTAAGAATTTGATTAATAAAGTTTATGACGTTCATGTAGTTAGGGTTCGTACCAGTAATTATAAGGCGGCCGTGAGAAGAAATAATCGCGGCCAAAATGTCAGGCAAAAAGCACTTAAAAAGGCACTTGTCACCTTGCCCGAGAAGGAAAAAATAGAAGTTTTTGCGGAGAAATCAAAATGAATTTAAAAACAATATTAGCTAAAAATTCAGGAAGAAGTAAAGGGAAAATCACAGTTCGCCATCAAGGGGGAAGACAGAAGAGATTTTTGCGTGAGATTGATTTTAAGCGTGATAAAAAAGACGTTTGGGGAAAAGTTGAATCACTAGAGTATGACCCAAACCGAAATTGCGAAATTGCGCTGGTTATTTATGAAGACGGCGAAAGAAGATATATTTTGGCGCCATATGGACTTGCCGTTGGTGCAAAGGTTATTTCATCGGATTCGGCCCCGATTGAAATGGGAAATGCCCTATCTTTAGGTAAAATTTCTGTTGGAACCCAGATTCACAATATAGAAATTATGCCCGGTAAGGGCGGGCAGATGGTTAAAAGTGCGGGAAGTGTGGCCGTTTTGCAAGGAAAAGAAGAAAATCTACCCAGCGGCAAGGCCGGCTATGTGTTGGTTAAACTTCCTTCGGGAGAAATTAGAAAATTTAACCCGGCATCTTTGGCTACAATCGGTCAACTTGGAAGAGTTGAGGTAAAAACCGAGAGAATTGGGCTTGCCGGAAGGAAAAGAAGAATGGGGATAAGACCGACTGTTCGGGGAGTTGCTATGCATCCCAACGCCCACCCTCACGGAGGAGGAGAAGGAAGAAGCTCGGTAGGGCTTAAATATCCAAAGACTCCATGGGGAAAACCGGCAGTTGGGAAAACCAGGCGAAGGCGAAAATATTCCGACCATTTAATAGTAGAGGGAAGAAAGTTAGGAGCCCATCATTAGGGCTCCATCACTAATATGAGCAGAAGTTCAAAAAAAGGACCCTATGTCGATGAGCGCCTTTCAAAAAAGGTTGAGGCTGGTTTAGGGGCAAAAGAGAGTCCGATTAAAACCTGGTCGAGAGGCTGCCAGATTCCTCCTGAATTTGTCGGAAAATATTTCCAGGTTCATAACGGCAGAATTTTTATAGATGTTTATGTAAGCGAAGATATGGTTGGTCACAGATTGGGGGAATTTGCCCCAACGAGAACATTTAGAGGACACGGAGAAATTGTAAAGCGTACTTTGGAGAAGACTTAATGGATATAATTTCGACACAAAAATTTTTAATCGCAAGTCCTAAAAAAATTAGGGCAGTTGTCTTTGTTGCAAAAAAGATGAAACCGGCCGAAGCCATTCTTAAACTACCTTTTACGTCAAGGCGCGCAGCCACTGCCTTGATTAAGGTTATCAAGACGGCGATTGCAAATGCCAAAAATATGGGAATTTCCGAAACAGACTTGGTTTTTAAAGAAATTCAAATAGGTCAAGGTCCGAGTTTAAAAAGAGGCCAACCGGTTTCAAGAGGTCAGTGGCACCCTATTAAAAAAAGGATGAGCCACATCCGCGTTGTGTTAACAACTCGTAAATCCGAAGCACGAAGCACGAAATCCGAAACAAATTCAAAATTGAAAAATTCAAAGCCTGAAAAGAAAGGAGACAAAACTAGTGCCTAATTATCTAGTGCCTAGTGCCTAATTTAATGGGACAAAAGATTAATCCAATCGGGATAAGAATCGGAAGTTTTCTGCCATGGAAATCTCGGTGGTTTTCCGAAGATAGAACTTTTAAAAAATATCTAATCGAGGACATTAAGATAAGGGGTGTCCTTTTTGACAAGCTTAAACTTGCAGGTATTACCGATGTCGAGATTGAACGACTGCCTAAAAGCATGGTTATTTACCTGACTGTTGCGAGGCCCGGCGTAGTTATCGGCCGCGGCGGAACCGGCATAGAAGATGTAAGGCGTTTTATAGTAAAAACTATTTCGGAAACCAAGGGAAAACAAATTAAAGATGTCAAAATTGATCTGAAAGTTAATGAGGTCAAAAATCCCGAGCTTTCCGCCTATCTTGTAGCAGGAAGAATTGCCGGAGAGCTTGAAAGAAGAATGCCCCACAGGCGTGTTATCAGTCGTGCAATGGAGAGAGTTATGGCATCGGGGGCACGGGGCATTAAAGTTGTTTTGTCGGGAAGAATTGAGGGAGCAGAGATTGCACGAGTTGAAAAATATCATTTGGGCTCTGTCCCCACACAAACTTTAAGGGAGATTATCGATTATGCCCAAGTTCCGGCCCTGCAAAAAAGAGGTTATGTAGGGGTTAAGGTTTGGATACACAAGAGGGAAGAACAATAAGCTATGATGTTACAACCTAAAAGAAGAAAATATATTAAGGATTTTAGAGGTAAAATGCGGGGAGTTACTACCCGCGGGGCTACTTTAGCCTTTGGCGAATATGGGTTAAAATCGCAAGGTAGATGCTGGTTATCCGCCAGTCAAATTGAAGCTGCCAGAAGAACGATAACCCACAACCTTAAAAAAGGCGGGCGTGTTTGGGTAAGAGTATTTCCCGATAAGCCCGTAACAAGTAGGCCCGCGGGAAAGCGTATGGGTGGAGGCAAGGGTGACATAGACAGATATGTTGCCGTTGTCACCCCGGGTCGAATTTTGTTTGAAGTCGCAGGTGCCGCAAAAGAATATGTTGATACGGCATTTTCCCGCGCCTCGGCAAAATTGCCGATTAAAACCAAAGTAATTTCTAAAGAAGGGGAAGCATGAAGAGAAAGGAACTTTCAAGCCTAAGACAGAAAAGCGCCAAAGAGTTATTGGATGAGATTAATAAGAAAAAGACAGCCTTGATTAAAGAGAGGAAAAACTTAAAAAAGGCAAGAGGGCTAGCGTATGACATTGCACAAATTGCAACCTTAATTAGGGAAAGTGAGTTGGAGAGGAAAGAACAATGAAATTTTTCATAGGACGCGTAATTGCAAAAAAGATGGATAAAACCGCAACGGTCAGTGTGGAGCGGGTTATCGTGCATGCTGTTTACAAAAAAAGGTTAAAAAGGGCCAAAAAGTACCACGTTCATGATGAAATTGGGACAAAACCGGAGGATATTGTAAAATTTGTCGCGACAAAGCCAATAAGCAAACTGAAAAAGTGGAAGGTTTTAGAGGTAGTTGGGGAAAGGCAGAAGGGGGCGAAGCCCTCTTCTGGGTAATTATGATTCAATTAAGAAGTGTTTTAAAGTCTGCAGATAACTCGGGAGCAAAAGCGCTGATGGTAATTGGAGTACCGGGGAGGATTGGCAAAGTTGCCTCATTGGGCGACGTTGTTTTGTGTGTGGTGAAAGGAGCCGATTCTGCGGGTGTTGTTGCTGACCACGAAAAAGTGAATGTTCTTATTGTCAGAACCAGAAAAGAAGTGGGGCGACAGGACGGCACGTACGTAAGATTTGATGACAATGCGGGAGTTGTCATCGACAAAAACGGCCTACCCCGCGGAACCAGAATTTTAGGGCCCGTTGCACGAGAGATAAAAGAGGCAGGATATAACAAAATATCATCTTTGAGCAGGGAGGTAGTATGAAGAAATTTCGAAAGGGAGATTTGGTAAAGGTAACGGCCGGAAAGGATAAAGGTAGAGATGGGAAAATTGAAAAGATTTTCACCAAAGATGGTTCGGTTTTAATACCGGCTGTAAATATTTACAAAAAGCACGTTAAGAGTTTTGAGGGCCAAAAAGGGGGAGTATTCGACCTTCCCAGAGCTCTTCCTTTTTCCAAAATTGCCTTAATTTGTCCTAAATGCAAAAAGCCAACACGGGTAGCCTTTAAAATTTTAGCTAAGGAAAAAGTAAGAATCTGTGCAAAATGCAGAAAGGAAATAGACACAAAGTAAACTATGAATAAATCAAGACTTAAAGAAAAATACCAAAAAGAGATTGTGCCGCACCTGACCGAAGAGTTCGGAATCAAAAATATAATGGCGACTCCGAAGGTTGAAAAAGTAGTTATTAATATGGGCGTTGGAGAAATGATTAAAAATAAGGAGCTTGGGGCAAGTTTAGCCAAGGATTTGGCGGTAATTTCCGGTCAAGTGCCTTCTCTTAGGCGTGCTAAAATTTCAATTGCGGCTTTTGGTTTGAGGCGCGGAATGCCTGTTGGCTACTCCGTAACCCTGCGGGGAATTCGCATGTATGATTTTTTGGATAAACTTTTTTCGATAGTTTTACCCAGACTTCGTGATTTCAGGGGGGTCAAAATAAATTCCTTTGACAAAAGCGGCAATTATACCCTGGGTTTTTCCGAACACACTGTTTTTCCTGAAATAGATGCAGCAAAGGCAGCGCAGCCTCGTGGATTTGAAGTTGTCATTGTTATAAACTCCGAAAGTGTCGAAAAATCAAAAAGACTTTTAGAACTTTTGGGAATGCCATTTGAGAAAGGAGAGCAAGAGGGTAAAAGAGTGAAAGAGTAAAAGTTGTAACACTTCTACTCTATTGACCTTTTACTCTAAGCGAAGCGCTTATGTCGACAACAGCAAAAGAAGTAAGAGAACACAAGAAATTAAAGTATAAAATACGTTATAGAAACAGGTGTGCCCTTTGTGGAAGAAGCAGGGGTTATATGAGAAAATTTGGTCTTTGTAGATTATGTTTCAGAAAATATGCCCTAAAGGGAGAAATTCCGGGCGTGAGAAAGGCAAGTTGGTAATGAAAAGCACTAATTATCCAGTTGGAGATTTTGTTATACGGGTAAAAAATGCCGCGCTGGCATGCAAAAAAGAGGTTGTATCCGAAAATACCAAAATTATTAAGCAAGTAGCCTTGGCCTTAAAGAAAATGGGCTATCTTGACGAGGTGAGGCAAGAAGACGAGGGTCTGAAAGTTCTCTTGACTTTCAAAAAGAAAAAACCTGTTCTTCTTGATGCAAAATTGATATCTAAACCCGGTTTAAGGGTTTATATGGGAACAATAGAGCTTGAAAAGAAACGGGGACGGTCTATTTATATAGTTTCGACCCCCAAGGGAGTAATATCGGGTAAAGATGCAGTTAAGGCAAGAGTCGGCGGAGAGGTAATCGCCGAAGTTTGGTAAAAATATATGAGCAAAATTGGAAAGGCACCAGTTAAAATTCCCCAAGGCGTAACCGTTGAGATATCGGAGGGAGAAGTTCGCGTAACCGGGCCTAAAGGAGCATTGGTGCGAAGAATACATCCCACAACCGACGTTAAGGTTGAGAATGGACAAATTATTGTTACATCAACGGCGAAAGATAAAATCGGCCACTCAATTTATGGCACAACACGCGCCCTAATTGCAAATATGGTCAACGGGGTAAGTGTTGGCTGGACTAAAGAGTTGGAACTTGTCGGTACTGGATTTAAAGCCGAGGTTGTCGGCCGCGATTTGGTTTTGACCGTCGGCTACTCGCACCCTGTTAAAATAGAAGCGCCCGAGTTGGTAAGTTTCAAGGTTGAAAAAACTATAATTTCAGTTTCCGGTCCCGACCGTGAAGTGGTTGGCCAAATTGCTGCAGATATACGCAAGGTTAGACCCCCGGAACCATATAAAGGAAAAGGAATAAAATATAGGGATGAGGTTATACGAAGAAAACCGGGTAAGGCTGCTAAGGCAGTTGGGGCACCGGCCTAAGAATTTTAGAAAAAATATATGAATAAAACAAAAGAGAGAAGATTTTTACAAAGAAAAAGAAGAACAAGGGCTAAGATTTTTGGAACCGAAGAGAAACCAAGGCTTTCGGTATTTCGGTCCAATAAATATATTTATGCCCAAGTAATCAATGACGAGAAAGGTAAAACCCTGCTTTCTGCCGGGGGCAAAAAAGGCCTAGATATGGCGTTTTCGGTTGGAGAGACTTTAGCCAAACAGGCAAAAATCAAGAAAATTAAAAAAGTTGTTTTTGATAAGGGCGGCTACAAATATCACGGACAAATAAAGGCAGTTGCCGAAGGCGCAAGAAAAGGAGGCTTGGAATTTTGATGCAAAACTTTTCCAGAAATAGATTTTCAGGCGGATATGAGGGCGATAAGGAATTTACCGAAACCGTCGTTCAAATCAATAGAATTTCAAAAAAGACCAAAGGTGGAAACCAAATGCGTTTTTCTGCTTTGGTAGTTGTAGGAGACAGGAAAGGCAAGGTCGGCGTTGGCCTTTCTAAGGCTGCCGACGTAAGAAGTGCTATTAAAAAGGCGATTGCTGCCGCAAAAAGAAAATTGATAGTTGTTCCATTACGGGGTACAACCATTGGCTATTCGGTTAGAGAGAAGTTTTCGGCGGCAAAGGTGCTACTTAGACCCGCCCCGCCGGGGTCTGGAATTATTGCCGGGGGTCCGGTACGGGTAGTTCTGGAGGCGGCCGGAATAAAGGACGCATCGGGGAAAATACTGGGGACAAAAAACAAGATTTCAAATGTTTATGCGACACTTGCGGCACTTGAGACAATTTCTAAATATGTTAAATCTTCCTAAAACTATTAGTAAAAGAAAAAAGAGACTGGGACGCGGCTATGGAAGCGGCAAGGGCGGCCATACCGTGGGCAGGGGTCAGAAGGGCCAAAAAACCAGAGGTAAGATAGGCGTACTTTTTGAGGGTATAAAGGTTAAAAAATCGCTTTTGAAAAAACTTCCCCTTAGGCGCGGCAAGGATAAGTTTAAGGCCAAAAATAAACCCCTAATTATTAAACTATCTTATTTGAATCTACTTGCTTCCGGGGCAAAGGTAGATATGCCTTTACTTATTAAAGAAAAGATTATAGACGCCGAAGATGCCAGGGTGTACGGCGTGAAGATTTTGGGTGGCGGGGAAATCAAAAAGAAGTTGATAATTTCCATTCCTATTTCAAAATCCGCCGCGAAGGAAGTTGAGAAAGCAGGCGGAAAAATAGTTAAAATATAAAGTATGCTATCTAAAATTGCCCAGTTCTTCGTAAAATCCATAAAATCTCCGGACGTAAGAAAGAAAATTGTAATTACCGCGTTAATTCTTTTGGTTTTCAGGCTTATTGCCCATATTCCTGCCTCCGGAATAGACAGGGAGAATCTTCAGGCTCTTTTTTTGGGCAGCCCGCTTCTATCGCTTTTAGATGTTTTTTCGGGAGGGACTTTGGCTAACTTTTCGATTATGGCCCTGGGCCTAAATCCGTACATCAATGCCTCAATAATTTTTCAGCTTCTGACATATGTCATTCCTTCTTTGGAAGAGTTGTCAAAGGAAGGCGAATACGGCCAGGAAAAAATAAATCAATACACGCGACTTTTAACCGTTCCTCTTTCGGCTCTTCAGGCGTTTGGAATGTATTCTCTTCTGAAGTCACAGTCAATAATTGCGGCGGTTGACCCGTTTACTCTTCTTGCTTTGGTTTTGACCATGACTGCCGGTACGGTTTTGGCCGTTTGGTTGGGGGAGCTTATAAGCGAGTATGGATTGGGCAACGGAGTTTCCGTTCTTATTTTCGCAGGAATAATATCGAGACTTCCTATTGCTTTGGGACAGTCAGTATCTGTGGCGACCCAAGAAGATATCCTGAAAATTATAGTGTTTTTGGTATTGTCTGTGATAATTGTTGCCTTGGTTGTTTTTATGAACGAAGCAACCAGGCAGATTCCGATAAATTACGCCAGACAGAGAAAAACGGTTTCACCTTTCTCAACCTACCTTCCGCTAAGACTTAATCAAGCAGGGGTAATACCCATAATTTTTGCAATATCTCTGGTTCTTTTACCTTCTTTGGTCAGTCAATTTTTATCCGGCTTGGGAGATTCGCAAATTGTGGCAATTGCACAGAATATTGCTTCCTATCTTAATCCCCAGACGTTTGCTTATAATTTGCTTTATTTCCTTTTAGTTGTCGGATTTACCTATTTTTATACAGCAGTAGTATTTAATCCGCAAAAAATTTCAGAAAATCTTCAGAAAAATGGCGGTTTCATTCCCGGAATAAGACCCGGAACCCAAACTGCAAATTATCTCGCAAGCGTTCTTAATAAAATCACTTTGGTTGGTGCAGTTTTTCTGGGATTTATCGCAATTCTCCCCTCTTTTTTCCAGAGCTTTGTGGGAATTGCCAACCTTGCAATTGGCGGAACCGGAATTTTGATAGTAGTTTCGGTGGTTTTGGAAATCACCAGAACTCTTGAGGCACAGCTTGTTATGAGAAAGTATGAGGGATTTACCCAATGAACATTCTTTTATTAGGACCCCAAGGCTCGGGGAAAGGTACACAGGCAAGAAAGCTTTGTGAGAAATATAACCTTTTTTACTTTGAGGCGGGCGGTTTTTTGCGGGAACTTGCCAAAAAGAATGAAAGTCTCCAAAAAACCCTTTCGCAAGGCAATCTGGTACCGGATGCCGAAATGGCTTCGTATGTTGCCTCATACCTGGACGAAAAAGGACTTTACGACGGCATAGTTTTTGACGGTTTTCCCAGAACCTTAGGCCAATGGGTGGTTTTTAAATCCTGGTTGAAACAAAAAAATGTTTCTTTAAATCTGATTTTGGTACTTACAATTGATGAGAACGAGACAATAAAGAGATTGTCGGCACGAAGAATGGACCCAAAAACGGATAGGATTTATAACTTAGTTACCGACCCGCCTCCGGCCGGTGTTGACGCGGCTACTTTGATTCAACGACAAGACGATAAGCCCGACGCAATAAAGAAAAGAATCTCTTGGTATAAAAGTGAGGTGCTTCCTCTAATTAATGAACTTAAAAAAGACATAGAGGTTGTAGAAATTGATGGTCAAAGGCCGATAGAAGTTATTTTTAGTAATTTGACAAAAATTGTGGATGAAAAATGGAAGAAATAACGCTTAAAACTAAAAAAGAACTCAAGATAATGACCGAGTGTGGAAAAAAGTTAGCAAAAATCAAAAACGAACTAAAGAAAAAGGTTGGCGAAGGCGTTTCGGCCCAGCAGGTAGAAAAGCTGGCTAATAGTTTAATAGAACAAAGCGGCGGAAAGGCGTCTTTTAAGATGGTTCCTAGATATCGTTGGGCAACCTGTGTCAACGTAAACGAAGGATTAGTGCACGGTATTCCAAGAAAGACTGTGATTTTCAAGAAAGGAGACGTCGTGTCTGTGGATGTTGGCCTTTACTATCAAGGTTTTCATACCGACACCTCCCTTAGTGTAGGAATTAGTCCTAAACCGGCAGTCAAAAAATTTTTGGAGGTAGGAAAAAACGCACTTAAAAAAGCCATAGATAAGGCAAAAATCGGAAATAGGATTTATGACATTACCCGGGCAATGGAAGAAGAAATTACAAATAATGGCTACTCGCCCATTAAAGTCCTTGTCGGACACGGGGTGGGCAAAAATCTTCATGAAGAGCCGCAAATTCCCTGTTTTACTTTTGGGAAATATGAAGAAAGTCCCAAAATAATCCCCGGAATGGTGCTTGCTATCGAGGTTATGTATTCGGCGGGTTCTTCCGACGTAGTAACTAACGAGGACGGATGGACAATTTCCATGCGTGATGGTAAAATATCGGGACTTTTTGAAGAGACCGTAGCGATAACAAACTACGGTCCTTTAGTTTTGACTTAAGAATATTTTTATTTTTTATTATGAATAATTCCGAAAATCAAGAAATCGACGGGAGAGTTTTAGCAGCTTTGCCCAACACTATGTTTAGAGTTGAGCTGACAGATGGCAGAATAGTTTTGACAACATTAAGGGGAAAAATGAGGAGAAATTATATAAGAATTTTTCCTGGAGATAGGGTCAGAGTGGAAATGACAAAATATGACAAAGAAAGAGGAAGGATTGTATATAAATATTAATTATGAAGGTACAAAGCTCGCTGCAAAAAAGATGCAAGGATTGCAAAATTGTCAAAAGACGAGGAACGCTCTACGTGATTTGTAGAAACCCGCGTCACAAACAAAGGCAGGGATAAGCAAATTTCCAATTTCCAATTGCCAATTTCCAATGAATCTAAAATTAATAAATTTATAAATTAGGAACTCTAAACTCACTGGAGATTGGAGACTGGAAACTGGAGACTCGATTTAATTATGGCAAGAATAGCAGGAATTGACTTACAAGATACATGGAAAGCAGATTATGCTCTGACAAGAATTAGGGGCATAGGTTGGGCGTCGTCTAAAAAAGTTTTGAATTCATTGTCTATACCGTCAAGCAAAAGAGTTTCCGACCTTAGTCCGGATGAAATTGCCAAAATTGGAACAAAATTGGAAGAATTTACACTGGAGGGAGAGCTAGCCAGACAAGTTAAGACAAATATTTCAAGACTTGTCGCAATAGGCAGCTATAGGGGTCAAAGACATGCAAAGAATTTACCTGTTCGTGGTCAGAGAACCCGCACGAACGCTAGAACCAAAAGAGGAAAAAGGAAAACAGTCGGTGCGTTTAAGAAAGAGGTTCTTTCAGCGGCGAAAACAATCACAAAAGAAAGTGAGGGAGGGAAGAAATAAATATGGTAGCTAATAAAACCGACTTGGCAAAAGTTTACATCTCTGCCTCATTCAATAATACTTTAGTTACAGTAACGGACGAGACGGGGGGAACTTTGGTTTGGGGTTCTTCGGGAAGTGTGGGTTTTAAGGGTACCAGAAAATCTACTCCCTACGCTGCAACCAGCGCTGTTGAGAAGGTTATTAATAAAGCGAAAGATGAGCATGGAGTGAAGGAGGTTGAGGTTTATGTTAAGGGACCGGGCCCGGGTCGCGACGCTGCCTTAAGAGCAATTCGTGCCTCAAAGATAAAGATTTCTCTTATCGCGGATGTCACGCCTATTCCCCATAACGGACCCAGACCTCCCAAGAAAAGGAGAGTATAGAAATGGCAAGATATACAGGACCGAAAGATAGATTATCAAGGCGCGAAGGTTTTGACCTTTTTGGTGCAGGAAGCAAGCTCACTCGGCTTTTGGTTCCTCCGGGAGTTCATGGTCCCAAAGGGGGAGGACGACGTATGCCTTCTCAATATGGAAGACAGCTTAGGGAGAAGCAGAAAATGAAAAGATATTATGGAGTTTTGGAAAGACAATTTAGGATATATATAACCGAGGCGCTTAAAACCAAAGGAAATACCGAAGAGGTACTTATTTCGCTTTTAGAAAAAAGATTAGACAATGTGGTTTATAGACTGGGATTTGCACCAAGTAGGCCCGCTGCTAGACAATTGGTATCCCACAGACACGTTTTGATTAATGGCAAAAAGGTAAACATTCCTTCATATCAGGTCAGAATGGGGGAGGTAATAACTTTATCTGCCAAAGCCATGGAGATACCACCTGTCAAAAAACTGCTATCCGGGAAAGACTATAAACTTCCCGTATGGCTAAAAAGAAAAGCGGCGGCTGGACAGGTTGTAAAAGAACCGAAGAAAGAAGATTTTACTGAGCCAATTTCGACATCTGATATAGTTGAGTATTATTCAAGGTAACAAGCCACAGTGAGATAGCTTTATGCATCTCACGCGGCTCTGTTAAGTGCCCTGAAAGGGCTACTTAACTAGAGGAGGTGACTATAAGATGAATGAACCAATGTTTGAAGTAAAACAAGAAAAATCAGGAGCAAATTACGCAAACTTTATTATTTCACCCTTGGAGCAAGGTTATGGAGACACTTTGGGAAATTCCCTAAGAAGAGTCTTATTAACATCACTTGCCGGGGCAGGAGTGGTTTCTGTAAAGATTGCGGGCGTTAAACACCAATTTTCAACACTTTCCGGCCTCAAAGAAGATATTGTAGAGTTTATTTTGAATCTTAAGAAAGTTAGATTTTCGACACAATCCTTTCTGGAAAAACCCGTCAAAGGAAAGATTTCAGTAAAAGAAGCCGGAGAAGTCAAAGCAAAAGACATAACTCTCCCGGCAGGAGTTAAGGTTGCAAATCCCGAGTTAATTTTAGCGACTTTAGGTAAGGGAGCAAAACTTGAAGCGGAGATGGAGATTACCGGTGGAGTTGGTTACTCACCCAGCGAAGACAGGACAGAGGGGGGAATTGGCGTTATACCTATGGATGTATCATTTTCTCCTGTCACCCGCGTTAATTATAAAGTTGAAGAAACTCGTGTGGGACGTTTTACCAACTATGATAAGCTAACTCTTGAAATTTGGACCGATGGAACAATTTCGCCTAAGGATGCGCTATTTTCCTCGGCTAAAATTTTAGTTTCATATTTTACTCAAGTTATTTCTCCTAAAAAGAGAGTAAAAGCCCAGGAGAAAGAAGAAGTTGATACTTTGGGTGCGGTCGGCAAACTTTCGGTTGAGGAGATAGGTCTTCCAACCCGCGTTGCCAATGCACTAGGGAAAGCAGGATATGAAACTGTTACAGATTTGATTAAAGCCAAAAAGCAGGATTTGACAAAAGTCAGGAACCTAGGCGAAAAATCTATAAAGATAATTGCCATTGCACTGGCTCAAAAAGGAGTTAAGTTTGGGGAGTAATATATGAGAAAATTGGTTTTTGGCAGAAAACTTTCGCGTGGCCAAAAGAGCCGCCGAGCGCTTTTTAGATCTCTAATCAAAGCGCTGGTATTTCATGGAAAAATAACCACAACCAAGGCAAAAGCAAAGGCAATTCAGGGGAATGTTGATAAAATTGTTTCGCAGGCTATAAAAGGAGGACTTTCCGCCCAAAGAAGAATTTTAAGCCAGTTAGCCAATGACAGAGATTCTTTGGAGATTTTATTTAATAAGATTGGCCCGAGCTTTAAGGGGCGAACAAGTGGTTTTACAAGGATAATTACGCTTCCGAGAAGGAAGGGTGACAACGCCGAAATGGCAAGGATAGAATGGGTAGAAAAGATAGACATTAGTAGTAAGCAGCATGCAGCAAGTAGCAAGGAAGAGAAAGTTGCAAACGACAAATCGGATAAGAAAAAGGTAAAGAGGTCTGTGGGCAAGAAACCTAAGAAATAATTGCATACTACCAGCTACATGCTACAATCTACAAATTTATGAAAACATTTCAACCAAAAGGTAAAGAAATTAAACGAAATTGGCATTTAGTGGATGCCAAAGGGCAGATATTGGGAAGACTCGCAACACAAGTTGTTACTTTTCTTATGGGCAAAAATAAACCAACTTATTCGGCCAACATTGATTCGGGCGATTTTGTGGTTATTATAAACGCCGAAGAGGTAAGACTTACCGGCAAGAAAACTTCTCAAAAAGTTTACAGGAGTCATTCGGGATATCCGGGAGGATTTAAAGAAGTAAGTTATCAAAAAATGATTAAAGAACACCCCCAAAGAGTTCTCGAAATTGCGGTTCGGGGCATGCTTCCCTCTAATCGTTTAAGGGATGTGAGACTCGCAAGACTTAAAGTAGTCGTTGGTGATAAAAATCCATACGAAGGGAAACTTAAAGCTTAAAGCTAAAAACTTAAAACTATGGCGAAAAAACTAAATTATACTTATGGTACAGGCAGAAGACGGATTGCATCCGCCAGGGTCCGAATATTCAAGGGAAAAGGCGAAAATTTGGTTAACAACAAGCCCGTTGAGAAATATTTTCCGGGAGAAATTAATAAGTCTTTTTATTTAAAACCATTCATCTTAACCGAGACCCAAGAGAAATATTACTTTACGGCAAAGATAACAGGCGGTGGCGTAAGAGGACAACTTGGGGCATTGGTTCATGGAATTTCCCGAGCACTTTCCAAAGCCGACGCGAAAAAGTTTAGACCCGCTCTTAAAAAAGCCGGGCTATTAACTCGCGATGCAAGAACTCGGGAAAGACGCAAAGTCGGCATGGGCGGCAAGTCCAGACGCCAAAAACAAAGTCCAAAACGTTAAAATTTATGTCTCAAAAATCAAATAGACAAATAAAAGTTGTCTTAGTTGATAAAAACGATACGGTTATAGGTGAGAAAGAGAAATTTGAGGCGCACAAAAATCCCGTTCCGCTTCATCGGGCAATTTCGGTGGTGATTTTTGACCCGAAAAGAGAAAAGATGCTTCTACAAAAAAGAGCAAAAAATAAACCAACGTGGCCGCTTTTTTGGTCGAATGCAACTTGTACTCACCCTTTTAAAAAAGAAGCCTACAGAGACGCGGCCGAGAGGCGTTTAGAAGAAGAAATGGGCTTTAGAGTTCCTTTGAAGGAAGTTTTTAGATTTATTTACAAAGCTAGATACGACAGTGTTTGGGGAGAGCACGAATATGACGTTGTTTTTGAAGGTTCGTATGGTGGGAGAATAAAGCCAGACCCGAAAGAAGTCGCCGATTATAAATGGATGGAAATAGGTAAGTTATTAGATAATGTAAAGACGAACCCAGAAAGTTATAGTCCGTGGTTTAAATTAATCCTAAAAAAACTAAAAATTTAATACTCCCTTTCAAGAATGAAAGTAATGATTTCCGAAAGATGATTCCTATAAGGCTGTTTGCCTAAAAATTTCATTTCATTTTCAAAGATTTTCTGCGCGCTTTTTTTAAACTTCTTAGCTAGCTGTTTTGCGTATTCAATGCTTTTATATTCATGCATTTTTTTAATAATCCAGTCAACTTCTGCTTGAGTTTTGATACCTCTCCCCCTAGACAGAATTTTTATGATTTTCTTTCTATCGTCTGGTTTTGCACTTCTTAATAAATGGCCAAGTATAACCGTTCTTTTTCCTTCGTATATGTCATTTCCAGCTTGCTTTTTCAGACCCTTAAAATCGGAAGTTATATCGAGCACATCATCAATAATCTGAAAACACCTGCCAAGATTAATTCCAAACCTGGTAATAACTTTTAGTTGCCGGGGTTTGATACCTGCGATAATTGCACCTAAACGCATAGGGCCAGCGATTGTGTAGTAAGAAGTTTTTCCGTCGCAGATAAAGTACCAGTCAGAATCGTCAAAATTTAGTTTATTATCTTTTGTCCATTTAATTTCAACAGCCTGACCCAATGCAGTTCTTGTTAATATTTTGTGGAATTCATCTTGAAGAGGGTATGACTTCTCCGAACCTAAAATTTTCTGGTTGTCTGCAAGTACTTTCCACATTATTATTTGCAAGGCATCCCCGGCGTTTACGGCAAGTTCGTTTCCATACAATCTATGGAGAGTGGGGAATCCTCTTCTTTCCAAAGAATCGTCCTCAAAATCATCATGTGCCAAAAGCCAGTCCTCGGATAGCTGCATGGCCGCCGCCGTTTTTAATGCATTCTTGGCGTCTCCTCCAAGTGCCCCACAAGTAAGAAGCAAAAGTGTTGGTCTTAAGTACTTTCCTTTGCGCAGGGGATATTCTTTTACCGTTTTCCAATGAAAATTGATAATGTTTTTGTATTTTCTTGGAGTTTCAAATCCGGCAGGATATGTGGGGTCTTTGAGGTATTTTTTAATTTCCGGCCAAACCAGCTTTTTATATCTATTTAGAATGTCGGTAACCATTTAAGTTCAGGTTGGTCAATATGATATAATTTCAACAATGTCTAATCAAGCGGGGTTTAGTCTTCCACCCGATACGAAAATTCCAGACCACATAGCCTTGGTTTTAGACGGAAACAGACGCTGGGCCAGATCAAGGGGTCTGTCTCCCTCCGAGGGCCACAGAGCCGGATATAAAGCGGTAGAGAAAGTTTCAAGGGCAGCTCGTGACTTGGGCATTCACACCTTTACTGCTTGGGCTCTGTCAACAGAGAATTGGCAAGGAAGACCGGAAAATGAATCCAAGGTTATTTTTTATTTAGCAAAAAAAGCTCTTAACATGATTGGCCGTGATGCAAAAGCGGAAGGTACACGCTTTGTCCATCTTGGCAGAAAAGATAGACTTCCTAAAGACCTTATAAAAGAGATAGCTAAATTAGAAGAAAAAACAAAAAATTACACCAAGCACATATTTAATTTGGCCTTGGATTACGGAGGACAGGATGAAATAGTAAGGGCGACACAAAAGATTGTAAAAGACAGGGTATCTTCCGAAGATATCGACACAAAACTTTTTGAATCATATCTGGACACACATGATCAGCCATACCCTTATGTTGACCTTTTTATTCGTACATCAGGGGAACAAAGAACAAGCGGGCTTCTACCTTGGCAAATGGCTTACGCAGAATATTATTTTGAACAGGATCACCTGCCTGATTTTACCCCAGAGAAATTAAAAGAGGCGGTTTTGGATTATTCCCGAAGACGAAGACGATTTGGGGGAAATGACGCGGTTGAGCATTTTACCTTTAAGCCGGAGGTTGTAGCGGGCCTTGAGCTTGCCTGGTGGAGATTGAGAAAAATTCCCGAAGGAACCAGATTCCGCGACTATGCACTGAAACATTTAAAGGAACAATTCGGCCTTTCCAAAAAACTCTCATATGAGGCAGCGAAATATCTTTTTGCTGCAGCCCGCGAAGAAAATAACGGAAAAAATTGGGATAAGGCATTAAGAAGTCTTAAGAAATTCTACAGACTGATTAAGAAAGAACTAAAACTTGCCTTTGAACCGTCTTTGGTTGCCTCACTTGAGCTTAAGCTTATTAAAGAAACAGCGGGAAAAAATGACCTAAGTTTGGTTAGTGAAGCAGAAGACACCGCACGCGAACTTTATGCTGAAGTTTATAGAATTTCACTTTTTCAGGCAGCAAAGCTGGCTCATTTAAGAGTTATGGCGAAGGTCGAGAGAAATTTGGCCGAAGCAGGCTTTGGAGAACACCATTGGAAGAGTGCAGAGGATTATCTTCAAAAATTTTACCGTGCATTGAAGGAACGCGTGGCCTAAGGGAAAAAGAGAAATTTAACCCCTACCAAGAATAGAAAAAAGGCAATTACGAATCGGAATTTCACTTCCGGAATTTTATCGGCAATAACTTTGCCAATTTTTGCTCCAATAAACGAAGCCGGAATAAAAATAAGGAATCCCCAGATAAGAAAGTTGGATATCTTTATTCCTCCAAAGATATAGGTTGCTATTCTTGAAGCGTCAATTACAAACCCCAAAAGTCCCGAGGTAAAAATATAAACTGCCTTCGGTAAGTTGAAAGCGGTTAAGACAACGGCCCTTAAAGCTCCGCCCCCAACTCCGCTAATGCCTCCCAGAAAGCCGGACCCTGCCCCACCGAGAGCTGCAACAGCCGCGCTTGGCTGAAGTTTAAATTTTGGCCGAAGCATAAGAAAAATCACATAAGCAATTAAAAGCCCGCCAACTATTTGTGATAAAAGAACTTCCGGAAGCTTAAAAACCAGATAAGCTCCGGCAATTCCGGTCAAAATCCCGGGAATTCCAAAGAAGAGAAGTAATTTCCAGTTTATTCCCTGTTTAAACAAAAACATTTTCCAAAGGTCGCCAAACCAATGGATTACTCCGACCAAAAGAAGGGTTTCGGGAAGAGGGTAGAAAAAAAGAACAATAGGGACCATCACTGTCGAAATTCCGAATCCGGTAATTGTCCCGACAGCGGACGCTGCAATTGTTAGTAGTGTTATCCAAAAAATTTCCATTTAAAAGTTGCTCTTGATACAATATAACAGTTTTCCGGGGGATAGTTTAACGGTAGAATTTGCCCATGGGGTGGGTAAGGTGAGCGTTCAATTCGCTCTCTCCCGACACTATAGGATGTAGAATATCTGATTGACTTCGGGTTTTATTTGGTAAATAATGAACTGTGACCTTCATAATAATTGTTTGTCCGGTTTGTAGAAAGAATTTCAGACGAGATCTTCGTCATTTTAATGAGAATATTAAATTAAAACAGAAAAACTTTTGTTCCCTTAAATGTTCAGCAAAAGGCAGATTAAAAAGAAAAATCTTAATTTGTGAAAATCTAAATTGCAGTAAAAAATTTGAACGTCAGTTTGCGGCACTTTCGAAACATAATTATTGCAGTAGTTCTTGTGCGGCAAAGATAAGTAATTTATCTCGTACCAAGAAAATTCGAATATGTCCAAATTGTAAGAACGAATTTACAGGCAACAATAAATATTGTTCGCTAAACTGTGTACCCATTCAAAGATCTCAATATACAGAAGATATTGTTCTCTCTGAAATTAAATATTTTGTTAAAAAACATGGCAGAGTTCCAGTAAAAAAAGAGATGTGGAAATTTTATAAAGCGGCAAGGAGGAACTTTGGTACTTGGAATAGAGCGATTAAAACTGCCGGTTTTGTTCCAAATCCTGTAATATTTGCAAGGAAACATTATGCAAATGACGGACACAGATGCGATTCTTTAGCTGAAAAGATTATCGACGATTGGCTTTATGCAAGAAATATTAATCACGAAAGAAGCTATCCTTATCCGAGCGACCGGGGATTAACGGTTGATTTTAAAGTTGGAAACTACTGGGTTGAATTTTTTGGTTTAAGTGGAGAACATAAAAGATATGATGAGTTAAAAGAAGAGAAGATTAAGCTTGCTAAAAAATCCAATCTTAAACTTTTGGCTCTTTATCCTTCGGATCTTTTCCCAACTTGTAAACTAGAAACAGTTTTAAGTCTTGCAATAAAAGGGGAGTAGCTTGCGGCAGAAGTTCGACTCTTCTTACCCCGACTAGACTTAAACCATTTTTTCAAATCTTTCAATCCTTCCGCAACACACTTAAAAGCAATATTTTTCGGCAGGGAATCTATCAAGAACCATTTTAGTTCTGCCACATCATCTTTAGCCTTGATTTTGTTCCCGAGAAGTCTTCCAATATATATGGGATTTATTGTTTTATAAACCCGACCTTTATGTTTGTAACCATCTGGGTAAATCCCCAAAAGCTTAATGATTTTTACCTTTGCCCCTGTTTCTTCCAAAACCTCCCTTTTGGCCCCCTGTTCTGGGAGCTCTCCATATTCAAGAAAGCCTCCTACGACATCGTAATATCCCTTTTTAGGTTCCCATGCTCTTTTGGCCAGAAGAACTTTATTATCTTTCACAATAAATACAGATCCCGTTAAAGAAGAATGTTTATATATAGTCTCTTTGCACGATTTGCAGACATAAAAATTCTTGCTGCTTTGGAGGTGTCCTTTGCAATAAGGACAGTATTTAAATTTAACCATTTTTGTAGACGAAAAACTCTTGTATTTTACTAAAGGACATGGTAAAAGGAAAGCGCTATGGTGAAGAGTAAAAAAGAACAAGTGCAAAAATCTTCAGATGGACCTTCGGCAAAACTGGCGGCAATAAGACTTGCGATGGACCAAATTGAGAAGCAGTATGGTAAGGGTTCTATTATGAAACTTGGCGAAAGAACGGAGGAACAGTTAAGGGTTGAAAGTATTTCAACCGGTTCGATTGCTTTAGATTTGGCTTTAGGGGTTGGCGGCTTACCTCGCGGAAGAATAACCGAGATATATGGACCGGAGGCCTCGGGAAAAACCACACTTGCCCTTTCAGTTATCGCCGAAGCCCAGAAAAAAGGCGGACAGGCTGCTTTTGTTGATGCGGAGCATGCACTTGACCCCCAACGAGCAGAAGCAATTGGCGTTAATTTGGACGAGCTTTTAATGAGCCAGCCGGATACCGGTGAACAGGCTTTGGAAATTACAGAGACTTTGATTCGTTCCGGTGCACTTGATGTAATAGTTGTTGATTCAGTGGCCGCTTTAGTTCCGAGAGCCGAACTTGAAGGAGAAATGGGAGACGCGGTTATGGGCATGCAGGCGAGACTCATGAGCCAGGCCCTGCGAAAGTTAACCGGTGCAATTTCAAAGTCTAGAACAGTTTTGATATTTACGAATCAATTAAGACAAAAAATCGGGGTAATGTTTGGCAATCCCGAAACAACTCCGGGAGGTCTTGCTCTTAAGTTTTATGCATCAGCACGAATTGATTTAAGAAGGATAGAAGTTCTAAAGGACGGTGAGAAAGTTATTGGTTCCCGCCACAGAGCTCGGGTAGTTAAAAATAAAGTTGCGCCCCCGCTTCGCATTGCCGAGTTTGACATTATGGAGGTTGAAGGAATATCAAAAAACGGCGGGCTTTTGGATGTTGCGGTTGAACTTGGTTTAATAGGTAAAAGCGGTTCGTTTTTTAATTTTGACGGAAAGCCGATTGCCCAAGGGCGCGAAAGCGCAAAGCTTTATATGGCAGAGCATATAAAATTTGCAGACGATATTGATAAAAAAATCCGTGAGATGATGGCCTCCGGCAAAAAGCTTCCAAAAGAACTCGGTGAAGAAAAAGAAGAATAAAATGAAGCTCCCTCGAGCTTACGCTCGGGGTATCTTCTCCGCGTGCTTCGTCGGGAGCAAAATCCCGCCG
>ERZ1292625.829-Hain-H41-01um-R1-829-length-41797-cov-42_pt1 | contig 24147 bp, 28 predicted proteins | sample MGYA00564400_ERZ1292625 | MGnify/ENA primary metagenome ERZ1292625 (study PRJEB36523, sample SAMEA6512639) | groundwater metagenome | collected 2019-01-08 | study: AquaDiva: Metagenomics assemblies of 32 groundwater samples | reverse complement strand
GGGCTTCGCCTTTAGCCGCTTTAGGTTTTACAACCTTCGCGGGGGCCGGGGCTTCGCCTTTAGCCGCTTTAGGTTTTACAACCTTCGCGGGGGCCGGGGCTTCTTGCGCGTCCGCATGGCCCATTTTTAAAAGTTTAGCGGCTACGTCTTCGTCCGCTATTACTTGGCCTTTTTTATAGTCGACGCCGTCGTGACTTAAATTTTTATTTACTGTGATCATTGGTTAATTTCCTTCCGGGGGTTTAGTTATGGTTTAGGGTAAGCATCTAAAATTTTGTATAAAGTAGCCTATGAAATCCGACGAACCGTTCATAGTTCCGTTAAAATCGGCGGTATTCTTTTCGACTTCGTCGACGTCTACGACCACCGTCGCGCGGGTTGACTCGTATACCCCCGCTACGTTAGACCATGCCCAAGCGCCCGCCTCGTTTAAGCAGCGCTTAATCCCTATTTTTTCGCCGATACCTATATTATAGGTAACACCAAAGGGGGAGTCTTCGCACGCCGCCGGGAAGGTTACACTTGATACCGTTTTAAACGCCTTAGCGCCCGTAATATCGCCCGAAGTATTTAGAGTGGTCGAAAACGTTTCCGTTATCGCTCGCCCCAAAATATTGGTGCCCGCTACTGAAATGTCGCAGCTTGCAACGTCCGCAGCCGTTCCGCCGACTCCGATAACAATATTTCTAGCGCTATCCGGTTGCGCCGAAAAGCTTGATAAGACAACTTGAGCCGCCGAGGTATTACCCGCGGTCGCAGTTGACAGACTCGTTGCCGAAGCCGCTAACAAGTCGGTATAATCTTGCTTTTCTAACATAACTTGGGAAGCCGGCTTAAAATCCCTTTGGGTCGGCACGACATAGGCTTCTAAACCTATGGTGCAAAGTAACAGAATAAAAAATAAAATAATTTTCATAGTTAGTTTCCTTTCAAAGTTAAAGTAGTTATTAACGAGTCGGGGCGCTAAGCGGAAACCACCGAAAACCGCCGCACCCCTATTTAGATTTAAGCTATCGCGTCTTTAATCAAATACCCGCAAGTAACATTAGTAAGTACTTGGTCGTACTTACCGCTTACGATAATTTGAGTTGATTCTGGCGGGTTGTCTTCCGGCTTCTTGTAAACCTTCCAGCCAATCTGCCCGCTAAGTTGAACCTCATACCCTAAAGTAAGTTGGTACTTCATAGCCTTTTCTGGTAAACACGCTAATACGATATGCTTACCCCATACGTTAGCAAGTACCGCCGCCGCGCCTTGGGCCGCTGAGTTGTACTTACAATTCGGGATAATAACACGTTGAATATTAAACGCCTTCGCTAAATCCGCGTCAGTTAAACCACCCGGACGGTTTTCTTTAAACCCTAACGCGTCTAAAATTTGGGGGTGATAACGTAACATTTCGGCCACATCATAATCCAAAATCATAGCGTTAGCGATTGCGCCCGAACCGTCGCGGACGGCTTTTTTACCCGCTAATATTTTAGCGACCGGGTCTGAGTTGGTGTAATCATTAAACTGTGAAGTACCCGAAAGCGTCGTATTTTGAGTCATAACCGAAGTTGACGTCAACGAGTCTGCTAAGCCCTTTTCTTTTTCTAACATTAAGACCGTGGTAAGTCCTAAGGTCTCGTCGCTTTCGGCGTTAAAAGGGTCCTCAACGTTTTTATAGTCTTCGTCGGTTACTAAACCTTCAAGACCGTGCGACTCGATATAAAACCCGTCGCTCGAACGTGTGATAGTTTCCATACGTCTAAAACGACCTTTACCGCCGGCGATAGAATTTACTATGCGTAAGTGGTCGCTACCGTACTTACCTATTTTACCCGAGTACTGCGCCGATTGCATTTTGGGTAAAACGATTTCGGCTACACAACCTTCGGGCTTATACATTTGTGACGCGGTAGAAAGTAACTTGTCTACTTGCGCTCTAATCTGTGTACTCATATTAAAATCCTTCTTTCTATTTTAAATTGTTAAATTAGTAATTAAAAACCATAACGTTAACCGATATCAAAGTATCAACTACGCCGCCTTCAAGGGCTTGGGCTACGACGTCGTCGTTAGCGGTAGTGGTAGCTACCAATTTGCCCGCAGCGTCCGAGGCCAAGAAATCGCCCGCGACAACGGTACCACCAAGTAAACCGAGCGCTCCGCCGCCGGGTAACGCTACTTCTACCGGGTCTTCCGCGGTAGTGGCGTCGCTATACGCTAAGCCGATATTTTTTTCGGTAGCTGCCGCGCACTTAATAACGTGCGAAGAGTCGGCGCCAATTTTTAAGGACATACCGCGCGAAATTGCGGCGCCGGCTTTAAAGGTGATTAGGTTTGGGTTAGGGTGTGACATATTGAAACCTTCTTTCTATAAAAGTTTGTTAGTTAAATTACTTTGTTTCTTTAAGTTGAGCGCGAGCCATTTTAATAGACTCGAAACCGTCTAACTTGGTGTCGGCTTTACGCAAGTCTTCGGCTAATTTTAATACCTTGTCTTCGTCGTCGCCTTCGGTTGCGCTCGACTGAGAAGACGAAGACCCTTTAGCTTTTAAATTAACGGGTTGAGATAACTTAATAAACTCCGTCATATCGCCTTTTAAAAACGAATCCTTTTGTGCCGCTACGGCTTTACCTTCCGAAAGTAAAACGTTAAACTCGCTTTCTTTTTTTGTCTTAGCTTCGTTCTCTTCGCTAAGTTTTACTTTATCGGCCATAATTTTGTTATCGCCTTGGAGTTTTGCTAGCTCCGCCTGCAATTCAGCAATTTTAGCTTTAAGCTCCGCGGCCTTATCACCTTCCGCAAGTTTCAAAGTTACTTCGGCGTTTTTTTCTTCACCAAGTTTAAGTAGCTGAGCCTTAAGCCCTTCAATTTCCTTTTGAGCCTTTTCTAGTTCATTCATTTTAAGCCTTCTTTCTATATTTTTTTCGTCTGCGACGATTGGTTGCATTTCTTTAACAAAGGGGCGATTAGTTAGGCCGCCGCCAAATAAAACATTTTCGTAGGTCTGAGCACTTTCGGGGTCTACCCATTTAAAAGCAAAGTCGGGGCTAAAATATCTTAGCTCGCGGTCAGCTAATTTCTTCGCGGCTTTAGGGGTCCACGCAACGGTAGCCCATAGCTCTGCGCCGTCTTCGGCTAATTCTAAAGTATTGACCCACGCCGCGGCGTCTTCGTCGCTTGCGTGGTAGTAGTCGAAAGCTAAATCAATGCCCCGTACTTTTTTGTCGAAATTAGCTTTCATTTCGGCGAGAGTCTTTTTAGTTATTTCAAACGCGCCGTATGAGGGGTGATTAAATTTGCCGACACGCAAAATTTGAACGCGGCTCGGGACCGTGGTCGGGTCACCGGGCGCTACTAAGGACCAAAGCGAGGACTTATTTATACGCATACTGTTAAGCCTTTCTATTATCTTGACGTTTGTCAAGGGGCGCTAGTTTTAACCTAGCCTATTTTTTAACCTAAACCCCGTTATGGGTTTTGCCCTCGAAGTGGCTTTCTTTAACGCCGTATTTACTTAAAAATTTTCCGTCCATTACCACGACTTCGGCGGTTTTGCCCGCCTCAAGCGCAGTATTAAGTCTATGCTGCCCGTCTAGCATATAAACTTTTTTACCTATGCGAATCCCGATAGACGGGTCCTTTACGTCTTTACCCCGAGCCGAATTTTTAGTAAAAGACCTTTGGGAATTGTTGTCCATATTTTCTTTATGACTTCGGTAAAATTCGTCGGCGTTTTCCTTACTCACCTTTTCGAGTTTTGCGGCCTGTAGTTGTTTTTCAAAATCTTTATTGAAGGCTTCGTATTGTTTGTCGCTTACCGGCCCCACTAATTGGCCAAAAGCTGCCTCTTTATCATGGTCATTGACCGCCGGGGCTTTAGCCGATTCCGGTTTCGCCGCGGGCTTAGCGGCTCCGGACTTTGGGGCGGCACCGCCCGACGGTATTTGCGCTTCACCGTCTTTAACGAGTATACGGGCGCCGTTCATGGTTACCCAATCGTCGTCAAGCCTTATAGGGCAACAACCTTCATGTAATGTTATCGAGTCTAAGCCCTTTTGAGTAATCGGAACGCCCCCGCGTTTTATAGCGGGGTTGCCTTTGGCGCCCTTTTCGTTGGGGTTCCATTGACCGTCACAATTATGGTGTAGCGGCGTTGCATAGGTATCAAGTAGCGGGTCGTTAGCGGCTAAAGTTACGCCCCCGCCGGCCATAAGCTCGTTACAAATTTCGCTAATTGGTTCCTCATTATAATATGTAAAGCTTTCTAGCGTTTCAAATACTTCGGGCTCAAAAAACCATTCGGTACGCGCTTGCTGGAAGGATTGCGAAACCGCATTACCGGCAGCGGCGTCAATGCTTGAGCCTTTCGCCGTTGAGCCGTCGAGTACCGGTAAGACCGCCGAGTCAATGTCTAAAAGTATTTGGTCTATATTATCTTGCGCAACGCTACTGCCATATTGAAACGACACCAACTTATTAATATCTGTGTTTTGGGTTTCCGCGATTAAATCCGCATTGGCTTTTATTAGTCGTTTTATTCTTGGGGGTAAAGCGTCGTAATACCCGCCTTTAGGCGCCGCAAGTTGGAAGCTTTCAGCGAGTTTAATTTTATTTTTTACCCAAGGCGTTTGTTTTTGCGCTTGAATTAACCCCGCGTTAGCAATTTCGGCTAATACTTCCCGTAGCGCCGCCTTGTAGTTGTTGAGCCCACTCGGGTTAAGCTTAAGCGCTAACGACGGTTTACTTGCCGAAGTCGCGCCCGCCCAATCTTTTTTTAATGCGGATTTATAGTTATCGAAAAGAGTTTTTAAACTAGATTGCATAAACTCTTTAACGCTTGTTTTGTTTTGTTTCCACTTTTTATTTGATTGCTCCGCAAGTAATATGCGGCGCTCGCTTAATTGATTCGAGTCTAACGGCTTTGCTTGCGCGGGAGCGCCGCCGAAAGCCGGGGCCGCGCTTGGCGTCTCGCGCGCGGTAGCGGGGTCGGCTTTAGTTAACCCGTACCGCTTACGCAGCGACTCGTCTAACTTATCGTCGGCCTTAATCACTCCGCTTGTAACTAATGAATTTACAATTTCGGATAAGTCTTTACCCGCTTTATCGTCAATGCCCGACACCATTAGTTGAGGGTACGCAGCTTGCGGCCCAAAGTTTAACTTAATTAAATTCGGGATTAAAACCCGGTTCCATACGCCGCGCGGAATATCGGCGATACATTTAATACCGAGTAACATAAAGTCGCTAAGGGTATCGGCCAAGGCGAAAGCCCCGCCGCCGCCGTTTGTACCGAGCGCTAAGAAGTTCGCGCATAAGCTATTAATCATTTCGGTATTTTCAAACACAATAACATTTTTTAATTTTTCGGGGTCGAAATCGTGGTTAGTTACTTCTACGTTCCACCCCTCGGGTTTAGTAATATACGCGCTTTCATGTGCTACGTAGTTTTGTAGTATCTGCTTAAACTCTTCAATCTTTTCGTCGTCCGAATCAACGCCCGCGGGCACGGTTCCAATTACTGTCCCTTTCGCGTTTTGTTCGATACCCATAGCTAGTATTTTTAAATACAAATTCTTTCTAAAGTAGGCGCCGTACATAGGCCGTAAAGCCGCTATACCTTCGTAGTTATCTCCTTCCTTATTTAAAGTCATAATTAATAAATGTTGGGCGTCCATAACCCTACGCATTGAGCCGCCCTTAACATAATCCCCCATTAACCATTGCTCAACGCCTTCGAGCTGGCCCGTATCGTCCGAAACTATCCAGCGCTCAATAGTTTTTTGTGATCTAAACGCTAGGCCCTTAAGCCCGTTACGCGTTCCAAATTTTGGGTGATTAAATATTACTTGATGCACGACCTCAAAAACAGAAAAGCCGAAAGCGATAAGCGTTAAAGCTTCGTGCAGATGCGTTTCCCAATCTATCATATTAAGCCGGCACTCTTCTATAAATTCTTGGTGCAGCTTCGCATCGGGTACTAGCGCCTCGTCCGCGGGTTGTATTTCCCATGTTGCAGATTTAATAGGGTTCATAATGGCATTAAGTAGCATACTTATTTGCGCCTCAGACCGTCTCATTTCGTCGAAAACTTTAGCGCCCCTGCGCCCGCGAAGTTTAGTTAAATACTCTTCGCTGAAATAGCCGCCGGTAAGTTCCGTACCGCTGGCACCAATGGGTTTTATTTGGGTGCGTACGCCATTGTCAAACATAGCCGTATCACTTTGCTTTTCGGTTTCGAGTTGTACCTCGGCTTGGGCCGAATACGTTAGCGGCTCCGCTAGTTTTAAATTATCCCCAAGTTTTGATTTACGTTTTGATTTTGACATTTCTAGTATTCCCTTCGTGACTTAATGCCGCCGGCTAGTGGCCTGCGGCCCGTGCGGTTATTGTTATACGCTTTCGTCATTTGCCCAACTCCGCTTAGTTCATCATACCGCCCCAAATTTGCAAGCGCTAAAGAGTCCGAAGCATCGGGCGAGACGCCGGCGAAATTCTTTTTAAATTCGTCTTTCGATTGGATAATAAGCTTGCCGGCCTTTTCGTCGTACCGCTTTTTAATCATTGGTAACTCTTCTTGATATACGCTTTCATCGAAAAGACATAAGCCGTCAACGGCTTTGATATCGGTTTCGAGATACCCGAACATGCGCGCCTTTTGGTTCGTAAACTCTTCGGCAGGCGTAAAGCCCCGTTTCTTATCTTCGACTTCGGCTAAGCTTTTAGACTCGCCGAACATAAAGCCGCGTATCTCGCATTTTGCGAGCCCACTATTCGGCGCTGAAATCATAGCGGCTTTTTTTGCGTGCTTAACTATAGTTACAATACCGCCGCCGATACCCGTTTCGTCCACGATAAAAACGTCGTACATAATTGTATTTATTTTTTTAATGGCAAGGCCCGCGACTTCGACCTCGTCGAATTTAGAATAGCGGTCGTAGTCTATTTGCTGCTTACCGTGAAGCCCGGTAAAAACGCTATCGTCGGTGCCAAGCCTAGCCGGGTCAAGCCCTAATACTTTTCGGTCGGTTATAGTCGGGTTGTACGTGCGGGCCTGCGCGCGCTCAACGTCACCAAGACTTACTAGCGCATCGGGGGCCGTTTCGGGGAACTCGCCGAAAACTTTAGATAGTGTAAGCGGGTGAGTAAAGCCCCACTTAGCGACTTTACTTACCACCCACGACGCCGTTAAAAATTCAGGCCGCGCGACCTTGTAACATTTTAAATACTTTTTTGAGCCCTCGTCCGTTTGGCGTTTATATTTATCAACGTGTAATTTCAAAACGTCTTTATTATGTATGCCATTTATTTTTAAGTTGGGGCTATCGAAGCATGTTATAGTTACTTTCGCCCATTCTTTATCCGAAAACGTTTTATAAAAGCGCGAGCGTTTCGACGTTGGATTGCCAATGGCTAAAAACTTTACGTTAGCGGACGTCATTAAGCCCTCGGCCATATCCCAAATATTATCAGGTATGCCGGTTGCTTCGTCGAATATGATTAAAATATTTTTAGCGTGGAAGCCTTGAAACGTCGAGGCCGTACTTTCGCCGTCTGCGATACTTCCCGCTTCGGCCCTTGGTGAAAACCCTAGCGCGTACCACTTTTCAGCTAATCGCCATTCGGTCGTATTAAGTTTTCCCCCGAGAGGTATCTTAGACCGTACAACGGCTTGGCGTAGCTCCGCCCAAAATATATTTTTAACTTGGTTAAACGTCGGCGCCGTTGAAATCACTACCGAGTCCTCATTAGTAACTAAAAACTTTACGGCGTAACGACTTGATATAAAAGTTTTACCTTGGTTGTGACACGCTTTAATAGCCGTGCGCTCATTTTCGTCGATGATGTTTAAAGCGTCTTCTTGGAATTTTTCTAATAACTTTACTCCGAGTACCCGGGTAAAAAAAGTAGGCGTCGTTAACTTATGTATTGCTTTTCGTAGCTGCGCGGTTTCACTCGTCGTTAGGTTCATCGTCCCCGCCTTCAAGTACTTGAATTAAGCCCGCGAAAGTTAAAGCGCCGCCGTCGTGCCCCTCAATAGCTTTACGTGTTGGGTAACAATATTTCATTAGTTCCGAATTAGCTTTAATAACCGCGTCGCGCGCAGAATTAGCGCCCCATTGCGATTTAGTTTTCATTACTCTTTTATAGTGCTCATAAGCTTCGCGTAAAATTTGAACTTGAAACGCTGCGGGGTCGTGGCCCATTTCTTTTAAAGTCTGCACCAAGTCAAGTGTGATTTTATCGGGGGTACCCTTAACCCTGCCGCCTAATTTTTTATGGCCCTTAGTAAAGGGCTTACCCGTCGCTGCCGGCATAGATTCGTACCCGTAACGCACTACTTTGTGCGCCCTTTATTCTAGATTATGGCTTTAAAACTAGACTTAAGATCAAGTACTTTCGACCGAACACGTTAAAAACCCTACTAAGTTGTACTACAAACGCCCTTTTAATTGCCTTTGATGTTGCAAACCGTCAATACTTAGGCATGAGCGAAAGCGTACTTAACCCCATGACGAACGTAAGGCGAGAATTAAACTTACGGGTTGTTAACGGCGAAATGGACCAAGCGCATTTACATACTATCACTACTGCGCTTTATTTTCTTGACCAACATTTCCCGCCAAAACATTTAAACAAAGCTTTAATATGGTTGATAGAAAACGGAATAGTAGGCCGAACTTTTATTTCTTGGATTAAAACCCAATGCGCCGATAGCAATTTAGAAATGCATCGACTACTTTTAAGCGTGGTTGAAAACGACGTTTTAAAACCCATAGTTGCCGGAAAGAATTTTAAGCAATGAGCGAAATTAATGACAAAACTAAAATACCGCTTGGAATAGCCGTCGGCGCTTGCGCCCTTGTCGCGTCCGGGGCGTTTTGGCTAGCTATGCTTACCGGAAGCGTTAGCAACGCCACCAATAAAAATGAAGGTCAAGACGTGGCCCTAGTCGCACAAGCCGCTATCAACGCTAAGCAATTAGAGGTTAACGGCCAAATTCTATCCGACCTTCGCCTTATAAAAAATAAGCTAAAAATTAAAGACTAAACTTCTTTTCGCCGTTTCGCTTCCGCGATAACTCCCGCCCAAGCGCTTTCGCCTAATTTTTCGGTTATCGTTTCGCGAGCGACGTCTATAATAAAGTCCGTAAGGGGCCGGGCTTGCGCCGCCGCCCTTATACGTTCTAATTTTTTTATTTGAGCCTTTTCGATTGTAGCATCGTGCCGGCGTTTACGCTCGACCGCTACTAATCCCTTTACCCTAGTTATTTCGGTTTTTGTATTTTCCCACTGTTCAACTAAAAGCGCCCTTTCGGTTTTCTGGACCGGAAGTCTAGCGCCTTTGGTAGCCGTTAGCATTACCCGTTGTCGCACCTCGACGGCTACTAAGTTCGCTAATTTTTGTTCGTCGTTTAAGTCCTCGATACCGTCTCCGGTAATACCCGCCGTTGGCCTACGTAGTCTGGCTTGGTCTTTCTTCGCTGCGCCCTGAAAAGCCATTAGTTAAGCCTTTCGACGCTTACCGTATAATCGGTATTGGGGCTAAGCTTCGCCGTTTTTGTTTCGACACCGTTAATTATTAAAATATAATTGGCGTCGGCGGTTATAATATTATTTTTAATCGTATACCCAAATTTAGGCAGCGTGCCCGATAGATACAATACGCCGGTAGTAAGTACTAGCCCGGCTAAAAAATTATTTTTCATATTAAAACCAACTTTCTAATTTAGCGGCCTTGCGCTCCTGTTTTGTTTTTTCGTTGTGGCACTTATCGCACCAACCTTGTAATTTTTTACTTGATACAAACATACGTGCTATAAAGCCCTCGTCGACGTCCCCGACTTTATCTATATGGTCCACTTTAATTTTAGCAACGACGCCGGCGCAAGACTCGCACTTGCTAAAACCGTTTGGAAGTAGACAACGTTTAACGACCAAGGCCCTTGCATGGCAACGTTGCCAAACCAACCGAACCGCCGACCGAATTTGGGCGATTTCGCGGGGGCCTAAACCGTCCGTTTTTGGGTGCTTTTTTTTAGCCATTTTTTGCCCCCAAAATTTGACCAAAAAAATGATCTAATTTTTGACCCGAAAATAGGGTCGAGACGTCACCAAATAAATGCACTTGGCCGAAATTTGGCGGGGCCGAAATTAAAAACCCGATTTCGCCGAAAAATTTGAACTTTTCGCCAAGTCGAATAAAACGGGGGCGTCTCGTCTCGCGTCCCGACTTCCCGAGTGCCACCCGAGCCGCTATTAACCCCTTGATATTATTAACGAAAGACCTAAATCGGCTCGACGTCTCGAGAAATACCCTATACACCCCTATAATACATATAGTAGTAATACATATTAGTACTACATATATGTAATAATAATAAACTATAGAGTAAAGTAGTCGAGACGTCGAGACGTCGTAGGCTAAACACCTATAACTATTGGTGTTTGACACGTCTCGGGGGGTGAGACGTGGGTCGAGACGTCGAGACGTCTTAAAAACCTCATTTTTAGCCCTAAAAAGTGGTAACATTTTCGCCCCCAATTTCGTCAAAAAAGTTTATAAAATTTTCGTCGTTTTTGACGTCTAAAATATCGCTACCGTTTACACCATTTGTAGGCCCCTCGCCGCCCTTCAAACGCCACAACCAACGGCGCGGTTTTTTGGCTTCGCGAAACCTCTCAAAGCCTAAACGCTTTAAACAGTTCGTTATCCTAAAGACGTCAAATTGCGAAAGTTTTTGGGCGCCGACTTCAGTCATTTGCCTTGCTAACTCTTTCACTTCAAATTCACGCCTAAGCCATGTATCCGCAAAAACGACGTCACGTACTACGGTTAACCATTCGTCCGTTACTTCGCGCTCGCCTTGCTGCGAAACCGCTTGGGCTTTACTTAGTGGGTCTTCTAGCCAAAGCGTTTCACCTGCTAAAAATAATTGATAGGCTTCGGCTATTAATTGGTCCCGAACCGCGGCGCACCCCTTAAAGTCTATAACGTCCCCAACCTTTACGGGCCAAAACCTAGTATTGCCGGTGGGGTCCTTAAAGTAGTGCTCATCATTTGTCGTACCGATAAAGACGGATTGGCGCGGGAAATCTACCATACGCCGCCCGTAAGGCGGTCTAATGCGGTCGGTTTGCTGCGAGATAAAAGCTTTTAGTATTAACGAGTCGGCCTTATTCAAAGCCGAAAGTTCGCCTAGCTCTATTATCCAATTACTCTGCATCGTCATAATAGAGTCTTTATCACCGATATTTAATGGTGCGTCTGTAAACCAAGGCGCCCCGAGCGCTCGGGCTATAGAGGACTTCCCGGCTTCTTGGGGGCCTTCTAATATAAGTACTTGGCGGTACATACACCCCGGCTGCATAATCCTTTGAACCATAGCGACTAAAAATTTTCGGCTAATGTCACTTAGGTACGGCTCGGGGGCTACGCCTTTAGCATAGTCCTTAATCCAAGTGCTCGCGCGCTTAACGCCGTCCCATTCAAGCGATTTAACATAATCCCTAACCGGGTGAAAGCGGTTAGCATAGCTAAGTTGCTGCACGACCTCGTTAATAGTATTCGTATTAAATTCAATACCGCGGGTGCGTATACACCAATTTTTGATATTAAGTACTGAGGTATCCGTAATAGCTTCGCCCGCTTTGTTACCCCAAGGGGTGTCTTCTATAAAAAAGTCGTTGCCGGCAAATTCGTTATGCCCGACTACCGCCGGGGCTTCGTCTAAAAACGTTTGGCCTTCTAAAGCGTTTTCAATAAGTAGCTTACAATTTTTAAACGTTGGCTTAAAGTACCCCTTTTCGGTTTGGTCTAATTCAGACGTCCAGTGTTCAAGCTCTGATAGTGCCGTGCTATCGGCTTCAATTTCTTCGGCGGTCAACGTTTGACCCATGTCGAAAGGTTTTTGAAAGACGCTATCAAAATTACTTTCAGCTATAACTTTTTTAAGCGAGTACTTATACACCCAATACGCCGCGCGGGCCCGGTTTTTAGTTTGAGCGTGTTCATACCCGCAAGCAGCTATCCAATTTTCGGTATCGGTTAAAACGCTTAGGATTTCATTTTGCGAAAGGCCCACTTTATATAACGATTTACAAATAGGTAATAAAGAGGCGCTACGGTCCTCGACGCCTTCGCCGGTCGTTATCCAATTAAACATTTTTTCAGATATTGCGACGTCGAATAAAACTACGTCGACGGCCTCAAATAAAAATTTTTCGTCCGTTGGGGCGGCGTTTGATTTACCGGGCGTAGCTTCTTTAACCGCCGGCGCCATATCGGTAAAATCTAAAATTGGTAACTGTTTTATATTTTTTAAATGCGTAGTCCATAGGTAATGCTTTTTACTATCGGGGTGTATTGAAGGCGGTAATACGACTTGTTGGCCTTCGCCCATTATGCCCACTTCCCACGCGGGTCGAAGCCGCAAACCCTTTTCTATTTCCTTTGGTGTAAGCCCAAAGGTGTTTTTACCCGTTGCCTTAACCGACGGCATAAACGCTTTAACGGTTTTATCACTACGTTTAGCCATAAAAGGCCGTAAAGGGGCTGAGGTTAAGCAATAATAGTGCATTGACCCGTTACCCCGCCCCGAAGCTACCGCGGGCAAACTAGCAACGCCTATAAAGCCTTCGACAAAGGCTTTAGCTTCCGCGGCGTCGGCCTTGTCGGTTGACTTAACGTCTAAGTCAATTACACATAGATAGCCGCTACCGATTTTACTTGGGGTACCGAGTCTTACACCAACATTTAAGTTATCTATATAAGTTTCGTTTAAGTAGTTCCAAGGCTTACGCGGCCCGGTCGTCCAGTTACTCTCTATCGGTCTTTTTTGGCCTGCGTGTATCCAGTGGACCGCAAAGCCTAAGTCATATAGCCGTTTTGCTTCGGCTTTTACTTGATCTAGCATGATGTATTACCCCTATTTAATTATTGTTGTGCTCGGACTGTAAAAATTTAACTTCTTTCAATATTTCTAATTTTGCTATTGTTGCAAAGGTTTCGCTACTAGCGCCCACGCCGAGTCTACGGGCGTCGTCATAATCTTTTTTTCACGGACCGAGCTATTAAATGTATCGCGATAAAATATAATACTAATTCGTAATCAACTTGGTATTTTAAACCGCGATAGCCTGAAAGTAATAAGCTGCCAAGTACACTAGCCGAGGTGCGGGCTTTAGTTTTTAATAAATCGACCGACATTTGTTCGGGCATTTTACCTTTAATCATTTTTGCCCCGCTTAAGCATAGACCGGTAAGACACTTTACCTAGCGTAATCGTATGAATTTTTAACATCGTTTCGGCGCGGGGGACGCTTCGCCCGTTTCGCCACAACGAAACCGTAGAAGGGTCAACTTTTAATAGCCGGGCTACGGCCTTCGGTCCTGTTTTTTGTATCCAATCGCAAAGCGTCATATATGGTTTTCCTCTCTGAAAACTTATGTTTTAAATTGATTAATAAATTTCATTGAATTTATTTCACTTGACCAAAAGTCTAGATTGATTAAAGATTTATTTCAACGGCAAAAACGGACTAACAACTAGATTATACGGGACGCGGCAAAATGAATTTAACTTTTACAGATAGAAAATTTACACTGACGAATTTAGGTACTACAAGTATTAGCCCAACGTCTAGTTACTGGACTTTTAATCATGCAAATAAAAGTTATCAAACTAAAAACATAAAAGCGGCGCACGCCTACAAAAACTACGCGAGTGATACAGTTAAAAATATTTTTAATAAACTGATGATTGCGGACGTATCCCTAAAAAGCGTTGCGCCGCTTGTCCCTTCGCATTTAAAGCTAAAAGATTTTCAAGAAAAAAGGGGCGTACCGTTTTTATTAAAACAGAATAAAACATATTTAGCGCACCAACCGGGGTTAGGTAAATCCGCACAAGCGATAGCCGCGGTAAATACTTCGCCGGGGCCCGCGCTAATTATAGTACCTAGTTTTTTAAAAATAAATTGGGCGCGTGAAATAACTAAATGGGCGATTAACCCCTACCCAAATATCGCTATTATAGAAGACACCGGCAAACAATATAAAGTAGATTGGTCGGCGGACTTTGTGATATGCCCTCATAGTATGTTAACTAAGCCTTGGGTTATGGACGGTATTTTAGCTAATGAGTTTAAATTTAAAATTGTTGACGAAGTACAAAACTTTAAAACGCCGGGGGCGGCAAGGTCTACGGCCCTTTGGGGCGGGCAAGTCGAAAAGGTAAAATCGCCGGGGCTAATGTTTGATTGCGACCACGAAATATATTTAAGCGGCACGCCACTTTTAAGTAAGCCGATAGATATTTACCCGATACTATACGGTGCTGCGCCGGAAGTTTGCGACTTTATGAGCTATAACGACTTCGGGTTTAGGTATTGCGGCGCCTTTCAAGACCGGCGCGGCGTATGGAACTTTAACGGAAGTAGCCGCGAAGCGGAGTTACACGAACGGTTAACAAATAAGTTTATGCAGATAATACAAAAAAAAGACGTCTTAAAAGATTTACCAAAAAAGATTAGATCAGTTTTGGTAATGGATAAAGACCCAAGAGACGCGGAAGCCCGGGCGTTAGATAAAGAATTATTAAAATCGTTTGACGGAAATATAAAGCCCGCGACAATGGCCCAATATGCAAGGCTACACCATATTAACGGGCGGGCTAAAATTAATTGGGTCGCGGATTTAGTACATTACTATTTAATAAACGACCAAAGCGAAAAAATTATTTTGTATGGCTATCATCGGGACGTTTGCGAAAAATTAGCGGAACGGCTAGCTCATTTTAAACCCGACTTAGTTCTAGGGGGCTTAAACGATAAAGACCGCACGCAAATAATTGATAGGTTTCAAAACGGGTTCGGGCGGCTTATTATCGGTAACGAAGCTATGAACTTAGGATTTACACTAACTAAGGCCACGCGCACTATACACGCGGAATATTCAACGCTGCCGAAAGTAAACGAGCAGGCCGAAGACCGCGCGAACCGCATCGGCGCCGAAGGTGATTATAGTTATCACCAATATATTGTATTACCTAATAGTTTAGACGAGGCAAGATTAAGAACTTTTGACCGACGCGAAACAAGTATCAACAAAATAATTTACTAAGGAGTAAATATGCTTTCAAATGACCAAGTGCTAGAACTATGTAAACCCGAAGCAATTAAAGCAAATAAAGCTTTGGCCGAATTTTCCAATAATTTGTCGGGGACTCAAGGGGTACCGCCGGCGCACGCCTATGGCCTTTCGTGCGCGCTAGTTTTTCAAAACGGTATTACCCTATTGGCGGTCGAGCAATTTAGGCCGGGGTCCCCGGAAGGTTGGGCGTTTGTCGAAAAAATGTACGGTGAAGCCTTGCGCGACGCTAAAGACCGTTGGGCGAAACAAGATTTAAAAACTCATTTTGAAAAGGGCCAATAACTTAATTTAGTACTATGGAAGGACTCAACGATATGAACACAACGGATAGTGTTTTAACTCCCGAAGCGGAAAATAGCCGAAAGCTAAAACTAACTCGTATGCTAGACGCGAGCGTATTTTGGTACAACAATTACGGGCGGGATAAGTTCGACCCGGGGTTTTTAAAAGCTATGGACCTTAAGCATAAAACGGGCACAAGGTTAAGCGACAAACAATTTTTAGCTATTGAAAGGATTTATACAAAATGGGTAAAGTTTTAAACCAAATAGAAGCGGATAAAGTGCGCCGGGTAATTGAATCCTGTAAAACCGGCGAACAACTAAATTTAGCATCGGATTGGGTTGAGCGTATTTGCGCCGATTCGACCCAAAGATTTCTAATTTTACAAATGGTGTTTAGCCGTTGGGCATGTTTTGGGCGAGATAACGATTATGGTTCAACGCATAGGGGGCCTAATGTCTAAAAAAATTATTATAAAATTTGAGTGCTTAGCCTGTAAAAATAAAACGCCTACGCCGGTAATAAAGCCGGGGGTTTTTAATGGCGCGGTATCGTGGGCCGAGTGCGAAAACTGCGCTAGTCGGCATTTATTACGCGTGGTAAAGGCCAAAGGCGGCGGCCCTACGGCGTATTTGTATTCGGTACTTGAGGCCGAATTTAGCGAAGACGGCGTAAAGCAGGCTAATCATATATCTGCAAAGGCGGGGACTATCGTCCCGATACACGACGACAACGACGACGAAATGAATTTAGATTAATTAAAAACGGGGCAATTACGCCCAACAACACCGAAAGGGTAAAAGAGTATGGAAACGAATCAAATAGCAATAACATTTAAGGGGCCGTCGCTAGCGAGTGTAGCGGGCCAAGCCTTGGCCTTCGCGTCTTCGCTAAGCCAAAAGGGCGCTACGACTACCGCGGCGCAACCTAAGACTGCTAAAGCGGCTAAGACCGCGCCCGTCGAAGAGACTACCGACCTAACGTCTATTGGTGAAGCCGAAGACGATACCGAAAGCCTATTAGGCGCTAACGACGAAACGGGCGAGACATTAGGTATCGACGAAGACGGCGGAAGTTTTGACGCTATCGCGGACGAACCGGCTAACAAGTCTTCGACTCCCGCTAAGAACGCCGCGGCGAAAAAAGCGCCCAAGGTAACAGTAAAAGAAGTTAACGCGGCTTTAGTTAATTACATGAAGGTAGCTAAAAAGTCGAAAGAGCAGACGCAGGCTTTACTTAAAAAGCATTTTAAAGTTGAAAGCGTTAGCGAACTTAAGGAAGTGGACTACGCTAAAGTAATCGCCGCAGTAACGCCGAAAAAATAAACATTTACAAACCGGGGCATTTATGCAAAACACCACCATACCAAATAAAAAAATAATTTTACGCAAGGGCGGGGCTATCACTAAACCGAAGCCCGCCACTACCTCGCCCACTCCGAAGGCGTTTTATAATCCAAAATTTAAAAACCGCGAGGGTAAAAGTTATTTTTTATTTCCGGTAATGGGCTCGCATGAGTGCCCATAAAGTGCGGGCGCATAGTAAGTTTTCGGCGTCGGGGTCGGAACGTTGGCTTAAGTGCGCGGCTTCGGTCGGGCTTGAGGAAGCTAGCCCCCCGGGCGTCGATAGCGTTTGGTCGATTGAGGGCACTCGCGCGCACGAAGTTTTAGAAGTTCTATTAAAACTTTGCACCATGAAAGAGTTTAGCGAACAAAGTAGGGTAGCTAGTCCTATGACGTCGGCTTTACTGTCCCCCAATGTAATGCTAGAAAACGCTAGCGAAGCTTGGGTAATTATTCGGGACGATATTTTACCGGGGCTAAAGAAGCCTGAAATATTAATCGAACAACGGGTTTACAATAGCGATATACACCCCGAAATGTTCGGGACCGTCGACGTCGCGGTATTTGAGCTAGGGGGTACGCTCCACGTTATAGACTATAAATACGGCGAGGGCCATATAGTCGACCCGAAAGAAAATACTCAAATGATTCAATATGCGCTAGGGCTAGTCGCTAAATACGATTGGAACTTTAAAAAAGTTATCGTGCATATTATTCAACCGAGGGGCGGCGGTAATACTCACAAGCTTTGGGAAGTTTCAATAGCGGATTTAAAAAACAAATGGCGCCCATTATGGCTAAAGGGCGTTGCCCGGGTCGAGGTGGGAACGTCTAAGCCGTTTCCGGGGTCGCACTGTTATTGGTGTCGCGCCGGCGGTAACAACGCCGACAAAAAAATAACATGCCCTGCAAAACGCGAAAAGATGCAAGAAGTAAGAAGCGAAAAGGTTTTAAATAAGTTCGATACACCATTTAACGAAGGGATTTTAACAAATGGCGAAGAAAAAAGTAAAAAAGAAAATTGCAGCAAAGCGGAAATCAAGCCCAAAAACCAAAGCAAAGGCGGTAAAAAAGCCCTCGAAGCTTTCGGCCAAGAAACCGGCGAAAGCGAAGACGCGGGCGAGTGGTTCTAAAAAGAAAACTACGGATAGACGGCTTAAGGCCGCGTTAACCGCTGCCGAAACGCCTTTAACCGACCGCGAAAACGCGCAGCTAGTCGCAAGCGAGATTTCGCCGGAAAATCAGGCGTTAATTGACGAAGCGGACGCCGCGGCTTTAGATATTCAAGGGGAAGAAAACGTACAACAAGAAGGGGTGCAAAATGTCGGATAAAGAAAATGTAAAATCGGCTAAACAATGGTTAACCCCGGTGTTTAGAGTTAGTCACCCGCACTTATTTAAGCCTTCAAAAATGAAAGAAGGCGCGCCGGAATACTACGGCGTCGAAATGCTTTTCGATAAAACAAAGGTTAAAAAGTCCGATATCGAAAAGCCGCTATTATCTGCGATAAAAGAAAAATGGGGCGATAGTCAAAGCGAGTGGCCTCAACCGTTAAAACTTCCGTTCAGAGACGGGGACAAGCCCCACGGTAAAAAGCGAGAGGTTAAGCCCGAGCATAAAGGTATGTGGGTAGTAAAAACCGCAACTAAAGCCGAATTTGGCAAGCCCGCGGTCGTTGACCAAAATAGAAACCCGATTGAGAACGCGGCGGACCTATACCCGGGTTGCTTTGCGAGGGCGTTTGTTATGGCCCAAGCCTACGTTAACCCCGAAAAGGACGGCGTAAGCTTTATTCTTGACGGTGTACAAAAATTTGGCGAGGGCACGGCTTTAGGCGGTAAGAAGCCCGTCGACCAAATGTTCGGTATTATTGAAGACGAAGGCGGCGTAAGCGCGCCTACCGAAGACGCGGGCTTAAGCGGTTTCGGTGATATCGAAGACGAAGCGCCCGCAGACGGCGAAAGCTTTTTTTAATTAATCAAAAAACGTTAAAAGCGTTTTTACGCCGGCGGGTTCTACTCCTTCCCGCCCGGCGGTTTTGTTTTAGTAAGCGGCCCGCTGGGAATAAACCCCTTTAAGTCGGTGTCTTGGCATATTATTTGGGCCGCTTACTAAAACAAAATACCGAGGGGCCAAATATGAAAAAAAAATTTGTAGGCGTTTATAGTATAATTTTAGTTGGTGAAGCCGGAAGCGGCAAAACCCACCATAGTAAAACAATAGCTAAACATTTTAATTTAAACACAATAGACGACGCCGGCGAAACGTACGAAAACATCGGGGGCGTTCCAAAATTTGATACGCTAATAGTGACCCAAGAATTAAATAGGGCGCTTAAAATTTCTAAACTTCGGGTCGTACAAATTGTCGAAATACGTAAAGAGTTGGGTTTAGAATAAGTGGCGATAGATTTTAGAAAGCATTTAACTAAAATAAAAGTACGTATGGACTTTGAAACGCAAAGCGAAGCCGATATTAAAAAAACGGGCGCTTACGAGTACAGCGTACACCCCACGACCCGCGTAATGTGCTTAGCTATAAAACTTTCTACGACGTCCGCCGAACTTAAAAACGTATTTCTTTTTAACTGGGCTTTCATGCAAACGCCTTGGGCTAAACTTCCGCAAGCGTTTAAAACTTCTTGGCTTGAAAAAATTAAGGACCCCCGTTTTGTATTTTCCGCGCATAACGCCTATTTTGAAGAGTGTATTTATAATAACGTATTATCGAAGCGTTTAGGCTGGCCCGCGATACCTTTAACTAAATGGCGTTGCAATGCGGTTAAGGGCGCCTCGCACGCGCTACCACGTAAGCTCGGCGAAATGGCCGAGGTACTACAATGCTCAATAGGTAAGGACTACGAAGGCTACCGCATAATGATGAAGCTTTGTAAACCGACTAAGGCGTGGAAATCTTGGAGCGAAAAGCGACTAAAAAATTTAGACCTAGAATTTAAAGGGCGGCAAACTAAAGATATCGGACCCGAGCCCGTTAAATGGCATACGCCCGTAAATAACCCCGAAGATTTTAAAATATTATATCGGTATTGTAAAATCGACGTTTTGACCGAGGAAAAGATAGACGAAAAATTGCCGGACTTAATACCGTTTGAGCAAGAAAATTGGTTTTTAGATCAAGAATTAAACTTACGGGGCGTTGCCGTTGATATGCCCCTAGTCACCAAAATATTTAATATAATGCAGGCCGAAGCTAAAACAATGGCTAAAGAGCTAGACGTTTTAACTATGGGCTTGGTCCAGTCTGGGCGAAGCCGTGACCAAATTATAGCCTACTTAGATTTATTTGATATCGAGGTACCCGACTTACGCGCGGGGACGGTCGAAGACTTTTTAGCCCGACCGGATCTACCCGAAGACGCCCGAAAGCTTTTAGAAATTAGAAAGCGGCTAGCGAAGGCGTCGACGGCCAAATATAAAAAGTTTTTAGATATGGCTGCAAGCGACGGGCGGGTACGCGACATAATTTTATTTATGGCGGCAAGTACCCGTAGATGGGGCGGAAAAAATATACAACCGCAAAATTTTCCAAGGGGCGTTATAAAAGACGTTGGGGCCGCTATTGAGGCTATTAAACTTTACGACGCCGAAGAGTTAAAGCTTTTATATGGTGAAAACTTAATGCCTCTATTTTCTAGCGTGCTTCGCGGTATGTTTATAGCTTCGCCCGGTCACGAACTATTTGTGGAAGATTATAACGCTATCGAGGCTAGGGTTTTACATTGGCTTGCGGATAACGAGGACGGGCTAGAGTTATTTGCTACCGGCGTTTGCCTTTACAAAACGGCGGCGGCAGAAATATTCGATAAACCCTACGACGACGTAGACGACGACGGTAGCGAACGACAAACGGGTAAGGCGTCCGAGTTAGGCTGCGGTTATCAAATGGGTTGGAAAAAATTTATTAAAGCCGCTTGGGATGTTTACCGCGTCCGCGTCGATATGGTGATAGCTAAAAAAGCGGTACAACGCTTTCGTAAAAAACACTATAAAATTGTTGAATATTGGAAAAATTGCGAAACGGCTATGATTTCAGCGATTAAAAACCCCGGTGCGTATTACAAAGTAGGTAAAGTCGGCTTTAGAATGGAACGGGATTTTTTAAAAATCTATTTACCGTCTGGGGGCTTTATGGCCTATAAGGACGCTAACGTATTTACGCAGCAAGTAACTATTTTTGATGAGGACGAAAACGGCGAAATGTTATTTAACGAAGACGGTACTAAAAAAATTAAATATCAATTTGATGCCGAAAAAATTAGTTATATGGCCCAAAATTCTTTAACTCGGCAATGGAATTTAGAATATACTTACGGCGGTAAAATCGTCGAAAATATAGTACAAAGTGCAAGTAGGGATATATTAGCCGAAGCGGTTAAACGGGCGAGCCGTGCGGGGTTTTTACCCCTAATGCACTCGCACGACGAATTAGTCTGTGAGGCACCAATAGGAAAATTTAAAAAAGATATGGGTAAGAAGGGCGAGTACTGCCCCGAATATCGCGAAATAATGGAAACGTTGCCGGCTTGGGCCGAAGGCTTACCGCTTAAGGCTAGCGGCTGGGTCGATACAAGATATAAAAAGGGGTAGTCAATGGGGTTAACTGTTTTAAGTCTTTTCGACGGTATGTCCTGCGGGCAGATAGCTTTAGAACGCGCGGGCATTAAAGTAGATAAGTATTACGCGTCCGAAATTGATAAGTACGCTATACAAGTTACACAGTCAAATTACCCGAACACTATACAACTTGGTGACGTTAGGGACATTCAATCATTTACAGTAAAGGGTATTGACCTTTTAATAGCGGGTAGCCCGTGCCAAGGTTTTAGCCCCCAAGGCAAACAGTTAAATTTTGAAGACCCCCGAAGCGCTTTATTCTTTGAATACGTTAGGGTTAAAAAAGAGTTAAACCCCAGATATTTTTTACTCGAAAATGTTAAAATGAAAAAAGAGTATGAAAATATAATATCGGAACATTTAGGCGTTACGCCGATAGATATTAACTCTAACTTGGTTTCGGCCCAAAATCGGCGGCGAGTATATTGGACAAATATACCCGACGTTACTCAACCGGAAGACCGCAAGGTATTTCTAAAAAGTATTATAGACCGTACCGACGTTACGGAAGCTACGCCGGCGTTTCACCAATGGTTTAAGACTAAAGAAAAATACTTACTTAGAAAAAAGCATATAAATATAATGAACGACAACGATAAGGCTATATGTGCAACCGCTAACCAAGTTTATAATTGGAACGGTAACGTATTCAGAATAGCTAAGGGCCGGTACCGCTTTCTAAACGTTAGCGAAGCCGAACAACTACAAACCGTTCCGGGGGGTACACTATGGGGGTAAGTAAGTCTCAGGCGTACAAAATGCTTGGTAACGGCTGGACGGTCGACGTAATAGCCCATATTTTTAAGGGGCTAAAGTGATTTGCGAAAAATGTAAAAAGATAGAACGCCGCCCAATTCGGATGAAAACCCAAGTTTATCTATGGGTGTACCAAGAAATCGAAAACGCGGCCCCCATATTATACGCTACGTTTATTACGGAAGACCAAGCCGAAAACCTTTTCGGCGGGAAGTACGCATACCAAAAATTTAATTTTCAAGCGATTAGAAAGGGTTTTAATTTATGAGTAATTATATTTATTGGCCGGTAATGGTTAACAACTATCGGTTACATATTACGCTAAAATATTTAGGCGAGGTAGATGCACCGCCCGATAAGGTGCTAACCGCGCTTAAGCCTTTTAAAAATTTACTTCCCAATTTTTACGAATTTAGGCCCGAAATTTTTGAATTTAAAGGCGTCGAGCACTACGTTTTAGAATTTACAAAATTCAGTCCGAACATTACGGATATACACAACGCCGTTAATTTTCGGCCCGACGACTTCCCGACGTACCGCCCGCACGTTACGGTTGATAAAGATTTTTGGCACGTAATACGAAATAAAAATTTAAAAATTAACTCGCCTGAAATAGAATGGTATTTCGGTATGCCCCGCTATTATTACAACGGCGCCCGGTATCAATTTAACTATAATTTTGACCATTTAACAAAACACCAAGAAAGGTAAAACACCATGATAAAAATAGTAATGATTTCAGCGAAACAAGGGGGCGGCAAAACCGCCCTAGCAAACGAGCTAATACGGGCTTTTAAAACCGCGCAATTTGATTTTGCCGGGGTATATAAATTTGCGGGGCCGCTATACGCCCTGCATGATACCGTTTTAAATAAAATGGAAACGTTAACGGGGATACCCCGGGTAGAAAAGGACGGCGATCTGTTACAAGTTCTCGGCACCGAATGGGGCCACATAAAATACGGTGACGACATTTGGGCCTCTATACTTAAAAAAGAAATTAACAAATTATCGCCCGCGTATTACCGCGAAGGCGGGAAAACAAGCCCCACTCGCCGGTTAATAATTATCGACGATTGCCGTTTTGCGAACGAATTTAACATTTTTCCCGAAGCTTACCGCGTGCGACTTGAAGCCCCCGAAGACGTCCGAAAAGTTAGGGCTACGTCTTGGCGAGAAAATGTTAACCACCCGTCGGAAGTTGGTTTAGACGAATACGCCGCCGAGGGCCGTTTTGACTTAAGAGTTTGGACAGACCCGAGCGACATAAACTATGTGCCCGTTGGCGGTATTGCGTCTTTAATTTACGCCGAACTTCAAAGAAATAATTGGCGCGAAGGGCGGGGGTTTTAATGCTACTACGCCCTAAAAATTGGTCTGATACTGAATGGCTGCGATTTAACACCATTGACCCGCGATTGCAAAATTGGCTTATACGGCTAAACGAAAAAATACCCGTAACTATTATTTGCGGCGCGCGTACCGACGCAGAACAACTACAAGCCCTAAAAGAAAAAAAATCAAAACTAGGCCCGGATAAAAGCAAACACTGCGCTAAGCCCCTAAGCCTCGCCGTTGACATTGCGCCGGACCCCCTTGACTGGAAGGCTACTAACGCTTTTTATTGGCTTGGGGGCTATGGCAAGGCCCTCGCGGACGCTATGGGTCTACCTATTCGTTGGGGCGGCGATTTTAACCGTAACTACGTCGTGACCGACGAAAGTTTTTTAGACTTGGTGCATTTTGAGATTGACGAAGCTTAAGTATTTTAATAGGTTTACTTTTCCTAAGCAATTAGGTTTATAGTAAATGTTAGGCAAGGCCCCGCGTAAGCGGGGTTTTGTCTTTTAACGCCGTCTACGCCTAAAAGAAATTATAAAGTTATTTCCGCCGATATCTTGGGTAAGTATTAAAATTACGTCTTGGCCGGCGAGAGTGAAAGTTCCGAGTGAAGCTATTAAATTTCTAGCGGTCTTCGGCGTAGCATTT
>ERZ1292625.1704-Hain-H41-01um-R1-1704-length-24180-cov-6_pt1 | contig 24180 bp, 29 predicted proteins | sample MGYA00564400_ERZ1292625 | MGnify/ENA primary metagenome ERZ1292625 (study PRJEB36523, sample SAMEA6512639) | groundwater metagenome | collected 2019-01-08 | study: AquaDiva: Metagenomics assemblies of 32 groundwater samples | reverse complement strand
AGGGATTCGAACCCCAATAAACGGATCCAGAATCCGTTGTCCTACCGTTAGACGACTCCGCAATGTGCCTAATTTTATCATTTCTTATAAATTAATACGATCAGTCTAATTATTTAACGGACTAAGCGCTGTGTCTAAAATACAGTTTAATAAAGCTCTGTCCCGGTACTTAACGGAATTCTTTCTAAGGGGACTCCTCTGACACTGCCTTTGCGAATTCTGCTAAGAAGAGCCCGTGTTTCTGCACTGGCTTTTACACCGGTATGGATTTTACTCATAAGCCATTTTGTTTCATCTGAGTGTTTTTTGCCTAAATGTTTTTGCCGCATCTTAGACTTGGTTCTTTCGGACAAGGTTGTTCCCTTGCGAACTGGCGCCTTAAGCACAATTACTTCATCTGGGTCGTATTTATCTCGCACGTTTGGCGGTAAACTTGCCCACAGAATTGTCAAACTTTCGATAATGAGCCTGCCCTCCATGGCTCCCTTTGGGTTTTTACTGCCACGGTAACGCGCCAAATCGCCGAGACTGGAATCTGTTCCGTAGTAAAAGTATGTTAAAAATCTGTTTTCGTCCTCCAGCTCAGCATCCACACCACACTTTAAAGCGTCTATTAAAAGATTAAACGTTCCGGGATTCACGCGTGGAGGTATTTCCAAATCCAAGCGGTAAAATTGCTCCGGTAATCTTAGTTGCGCCGTCGCATCCGTTGTAGTAGCCAAGCTGTATTTGTTCTCTTGCATTAACAAGTCCGCCCAAAATTCTAATGATCGAGTGCCAATAAGTCAAACAAATTCCTTACCCGAATTATTGATCTCACCCTCACTTATCTGTTAGATTAAATATAATGTACTTTAAAAAAGGCTTTGCCGGAATTGTTTTTTTGGTCTTAGTCTTATTAATAACATCCGCCATTGTTATCTCGTATTATGCAGGCACAAAACGTCAGGCTGCCCAGGATGCTGTCTCAGCTAGTGTAGCCGCAACAAACCCAACGGAAGAAGAGTTATTGACTGTGCCGCAAGATGAAGAAAACCGGCAAGAGCAAGACAATGTTTTAGGGACCATAAGTGTGCCTACTTCCAATAGTTTACCTGGTAATGGATATTCTCGGCAAAAAGTGGTCACAGACCGCGGCACTTTTACAGTTAGCATTGCTGCCGCAGACCTTAACTCTGCCCGGGTCATTGCAGATACGGCCTCCAGCAGCAATTGCGGCAACGACTGCTCGGTCATGGCCCTAAAAGACTATGTTAGCCGAAATGGTGCATTCGCCGGTATTAATGGTCCTTATTTTTGTCCGGCAACTTACGCATCTTGCTCCGGTAAGAAAAACTCCTTTGACACTCTTATCATGAACAAAAACAAGGTTTACTTTAACAGCGATAACAACGTTTACAGCACAATACCGGCGGCTATTTTCTATGGAAATACTTCCAGATTTGTAAATCAAAGCCTGGAGTGGGGAAGAGATACTGGTGTAGATTCCGTTATAGCCAATTATCCGCTTTTAGTGCGGGACGGCAATCTTAATTTCACGGGTTCCGGTGATGGTAAGCTAAACGGTAAGGGCAATAGGTCATTTATAGGCGGCAAAGATAATTATGCCTACATAGGCGTTGTTTCCAAAGCAACCGTTGCCGACGCGGCTGTTGTACTCAAAACAATGGGTATGAAAAATGCACTCAATCTGGACAGCGGTGGTTCTACCGCTCTTTGGTTTAGTGGTTACAAATTTGGCCCCGGCCGTGGACTCCCCATAGCAATCTTATTTGTGAGAAAATAATTAGTGTAAAACCCTTACAATAATTTCCTCTGTAACAACTACATCCATTTTAATGTCATGTGGTTCAACTTTAAAATTAGTTAGCTGAAAATCATAAGCCAGGCCAACCTTTAATGCTCTTGAGCCCTCAAGCAACCTATCGTATACACCTTTGCCATAACCCAGCCTGTAGCCCTCCTTGTTAAAACCAACTGCAGGTAAAATCACAATGTCAATCTTAGAAATATCAACCGTTTCGCCCCTAACCGGTTGTAAGATTCCAAACGGTCCCTCAATCAATTTGTTCGAGTCAACAAAACTCAACACCTGCCACTTTTTATTGATGTATGAGGGTAAAAACAGTTTTTTATTCTTAGATTTAAAGTAAGCAATAGCTTGCTTTGTATCGACCTCGTTTTTAATTGGTAAATATAAAAGAACAGTCCCAAACTCGAAACTGTTTTTGAGAAAATTTTTAAAAATTAATTCGCTTTTTTCTGCAACCTCGCTTGCGCTTAAACTTAAACGCTCATGCAGTAAGCTTACACGAATAGCGGATTTAGAAGCTATTGAGTACATTAATAGAACTTGAACAAGTATTAAACTCGTGCGTTATATCTTTTGCAACACTTGCTTCAGGTATTTTGCAGAAAAATATTGCACAATTGCAACAGTTATAGAAATTAGAATAACAAAAACGTTATTTTTTATACCCAGACCCGTGTATATTGCCAGAGACTTGATAGCCCAAAGGACTGGCATTAAAACAATGGCAGATAATAGCACAAGAAATCTTTCATCCTTCATTTTAAAATCTATTTTACGAATTAGCACGGGAACCGTCGAAAGTAGGGCCGTCAGGATAAGCGCAACAAACACTGCCACAAAATGTCCGGCGATGCTAGCGTTACCCAAAACAACAAAATTTCTAAAAATGACAGACAATATTAGCAAAACTACGCTATTTATCGCCCATTTTGCTAAAAAGACTATTAAATTGTCCGAATCCGCCATACAGCTAGGTTAGTTCAAATAAACTTTTTAGTCAATCTAACCTAATCTAAATTGACTTGAAGCAGATATGTGTAGTAAATTGTAATTAGTTAATGGTTACTCAGGAAGACGTGATCGATAAATTGAGGCAGTGCATAGATCCGGAACTTGGCATCAATATAGTTGATTTAGGCCTTATCTACAGTATCGCAATAGATCAGTCTAAAGTTAGCGTTCAAATGACCCTAACTACCCCCGGTTGCCCGCTCGATGCTTATTTTGTACGGGACATCACTTCCCGTCTTAAAACCCATAAAGAAGTTTCCGATGTTCTAGTTGAATTTACATTTGAGCCAGCCTGGAATCCTGCAAAAATGTCTCAGGAATCTAAGGATCTATTAGGGTTTGTAAACTAGTTGACTTCGGGTAAAATTCGGGTTATCATATAATCCGCTATTAACAATTAACCATTTACTTTTTGACCCATTTTAGGGTATTGACAAGCATCAACATGTGGTGTCATTCTTAAATTAGACCACAACATATTGTGCTTTTGGAATAATCGTGAAACATTAGTCTGCAAAACCGAAAGCGCTATTTTTCAAGTAAAGGGCAGCCAATATTAAGGTGATAAAAAAAGCAAAGTGATTTGTCCGTTTTGTGCGCACGACGCAACTAAAGTACTCGATAAAAGGGAGGGAACAAGCGGTAAGGAAACAAGAAGAAGGCGCGAATGCGCCAAATGCGGCCGCAGGTTCACAACTTTTGAGAGGGTCGAAACTTTAGATTTGTTGGTAGTTAAAAAAGACGGTAAAAGGGAAATTTTCGACAGAGGCAAGCTAAGAAGCGGAATTATAAAATCATGTGAGAAAAGGCCAATATCCGCAGACAGCATAGAAAAAGTGGTTGACGAAATAGAAAGCGAACTAAGAAAAGGCGCAAAAAGTGAGGTACCCAGCAAAGTTGTAGGGGAGTTGGTTACAAAAAAGCTTAAAAAGCTAGACAAAATTGCCTACATACGTTTCGCATCAGTTTACAGGCAGTTTGCAGATATAGGAGATTTCGAAAAGGAATTATCAAAACTATCAAAAAGATTTAAATGAAAAAAAACCTAAATTTAAGACCCATAAAAGTAGATTTGAGAAAAAAGCAAAGGGAAGCCGCCCGGACTGCAGGCAGGCAGATCTCTAAGGCCCCCCAAGATTTAATCGAGCCGACACTTTCCCAAAATGCTGCCTACATTGCCAAAACCCGTTACTCATTCAGAGACGAAAAAGGTGAACCTATAGAAACCCCCAAAGATTTATTTTGGAGAGTTGCCTACTACATTGGCGCAGCAGACAGAATTTATGGCAGTGCAAAAAGCCACACAGGAACGGCAGAGGAGTTCTATAAACTAATGGCAGCTCAAAAATTCATTCCCAACACGCCAACTCTCGTAAATTCCGGCAAAACCGGCCAATCACTATCTGCTTGTTTTGTGTTGCCCGTAGAAGATGATCTGGAATCCATTTTAAAAACTATGCGCGATATGGCCATGATCCATAAAATGGGCGGTGGCACAGGTTTTTCATTCTCGCGCCTCAGGCCCAAAGACGACGTAATTGGTACCAGTAAAGGTAAAACAACCGGACCGGTTGCTTTCCTGCAGGCATACAACGATGTAACTTCCCAAATCCGTCAGGGCGGAGTCAGAAGAGGCGCCAATATGGGAATACTGCATTACAATCATCCGGATATTCTCCGCTTTGCAGTCCACAAAGTAGACGAATTTTCTCTGACAAACTTCAACATTTCCGTAACGGTAACGGAAGAATTTATGGAACAGGTAAAAAAAGACGAAAAGCAAATGGGCAGTACAAGTGAAGAAGAAAGTCAAAAGATAGATGAAGTCATAGAAGAGCTAAAAGAAGCATACGCAATTCGGGACTTGGACCTTAAAAATGTCCGCGTAGAAGAAGCAGTACTAAAACTCTACGATCTTTGTGAAGCAAAGCAAAAAGGAGAAGGTTATAAACTTATAAATCCAAGAACAGGCGAGGTAAGTGGCCGTCTTAACGCCAAAAAGGTTTTTGACCTTATCACAAAACTTGCTTGGCAATATGGAGACCCCGGTATGATCTTAATAGATAGGGTTAATAACTCCCGCGCAAACCCGACACCCCAAATCGGCACAATAGAAGCAACTAATCCGTGCGCGGAGCAGCCACTCCTCCCGTACGACGCTTGCACACTCGGCTCAATCAATCTCTCAAAGTTTGTTTACCCTGAAAGTGATCGAAGGGTTAAGGAAAATAAGGAGATTGATTGGAACGATATGCGCTCGTCTATCCACACCGCTATTCACTTTCTAGATAACGTTTTGGACATGAACGAATACCCGGTTGAAGAGATAGATAATTTGACGAGTAAAATCCGTAGGATTGGACTCGGCGTCATGGGTTGGGCAGACATGTTGGTCAAACTTGGAATTGGTTACGATACCCAGGAAGGTTTCGATCTAGCCGAAAAAGTCATGAAATTTGTGCAAACAGAAGCAGATACTGCAAGCGAGGCACTCGCCAAAACAAGAGGTGTTTTCCCGGCGTTTAAAGGATCCAGATACGATGGCCGGGAAAAACTCAAACCCAGGAATGGGGCAAGAACCACAATTGCTCCAACGGGCACAATCTCTCTTCTTGCCGATTGTTCCAGCGGTATCGAACCACACTTTGCCCTAACTTACGCCAAAAATACAATAGAGGGCAAAAGGTTATTTACAACAAACCCATACTTTTTAGAGGCATTAAAGGAAAATGGCTTGGATAGCGAAGATCTACTCGCCAAAGTTGAGGAAAACCACGGTTCAATTCAGAACATAGACGAAATTCCCCAGGAGCTTAAAAAATCTTTTGTAGTTGCCGGAGACATTGCCCCTAAAGACCACGTACGTATGGCAGCAGCCTTCCAAAAGTTTACAGATAATGGAATAAGTAAAACCATCAACTTCCCCAACAAGGCAACGGTTGAGGACGTCCGTGAAGCTTACTGGTTAAGCTACGAACTTGGGTGCAACATGATTACCATTTACCGTGACGGTTCTCGCATGAAACAAGTTTTGGAAGTTAAAAAGGGTAAATCGTATTACGACCAAATGACAGGCAAAAGAGTTACTGAAGAGGGAGAAGCGATGCCATATGTCCCGGCCAAGCGCCCGACTCCCCAAGAAGCATGGGGTATGCGTGTTAGGAAAAAGGCAGATGTTGGCCAGGTTTACACATCGGTTTTCCGGGACGGAGACGGTACGCCAGTCGAAGTTTTTGTAAATATTGGTAAAACAGGCGGTTATGTCGCAGGGGCCGCAGAAGTAACCGGACGCTTAGCATCCCGAGCCCTTAAATACGGCGCGTCGCTGGAAGAAGTGGCAACAGACCTGGTTGGAATTTCCTGCGGTACCCCGTATGGTTTAGGTCCGGATTCGGTACTATCCGCTTTCGATGCTGTGGGTAAGTCTCTCCTTGAGATAGCCCGTGCAAAACAACTTCAGCTGCCGGTTTTGGATGAAAGCGGGTCAACACAAGAAGAAATCGCCAAGTCATCACCCCAAACAAGTGGCAACGGAAATGGTCACTACCTGAGTATCAGCAGTCACACTAACGGCCATTCAAACGGGCACACCAATGGCCACAGTAATGGTCACACCAACGGGAAAACAATAGCCGAAGTTGCCCAAATTCCGCTTACCACAGCGCCTCTTGCACCTTTAAGCATGGCAGCAGTGGCGGTAAAAGCAGGTTACATATCATCTGCTTCTATCCATGAGGAAAAGATGATAGAAACTAAATTCAACAGCTGCCCCGACTGCGGAAGTCCGGTTGCCTACCTAGAAGGCTGCCGTAAATGCGTCTCTCCTTCATGCGGTTGGAGTAAATGCAGCTGAACACTTGAGTTAGTATAATTCCCCCATGCGTATCAATAAATATCTCGCCTCACTCGGCATTGCCTCACGCCGAAAAATAGACGAAATGGTCGAAGAGGGGAGAGTCAAGGTCAATAACAAGGTCGCAAGTGTGGGTCAGCTGATAGATCCGCAAAAAGATCAACTAACCGTCGATGATAAGAAAGTCCAAAATAGGGGAGAGCCAAAAGTTTACATCGTCCTAAACAAGCCGACAGGGTACACGTCAACAGCCGCCAAAATAAAAGGGGAGAAGAACGTTTTGGAATTGGTGTCGTCCAAAGTCCGCCTTTACCCGGTAGGCAGACTAGACAGAGACTCAACTGGCTTAATTCTTTTAACCAACGATGGAGAACTGGCCCTAAAATTAACCCACCCCAAATTCCACATACCAAAAACTTACGAAGTAAAAGTGTTGGGAGGAGTTTCTGCTACTCAGTTGGAAATGATGAGAAAGGGGATTAAGTTAGAAGACGGCATAACAAAACCGGCAGACGTAAAAATAAAATCCCAGTCTCTCCCCCGCCACAGCATTTTGGAAATAACACTTTACGAAGGCAAAAAACGCCAAATCCGCCGGATGACGGCAGCCTTGCATTTACATGTAGTTGAACTTAAACGTATTTCAATCGGACCAATAAAGATGGGAAGTTTATCTTTGGGTAAATTCCGAAATTTATCACAAGAAGAGTTCGAGGAAATTAAAAAAGTATAATAAAATAAATGGTCGGTGATGTAGAAATGGAAAAAAAAGAAATTCAAAAAATTCCCTGGGACAAATCTATTTGGTTTTTTGATATCGATGACACACTTATCGATACGGGAGGAACAACAGAAATAGCAGCAGATGGCGTTAGAAAAGTTTTTGAAGCCAAATTCAGTGAGCAAAAAGCAAAAGAAATTAAAGCTAATTTCATAGCAATTTTCAATTTAATGCTTGTAGGACACCAAGCCACAGACCCGAAAAAAATAAAAGAACATAAAAAATTATTGGCCAAAATTGAATCGTTACAATCAGATAAAACTTATGTACCCAAAAAATGGAGCAGAGAAATTTTCGTCAAACTTGCAGCCGAAGAAGCAGGAGTGGAAGTCTCGCCGGAGCTTGTGCACGAAGCAGCAGACGCATATTGGTGGGATTTAGGACAAAAGACTGAAGTATTTGTGGGAGTAAAAGAACTAATTGCCGAAATTAAAAAGCATGGCAGGCCAATTTATTTAATTACCGGCAGCGATGCAAGATTAAAAATGCAAACAGACGGCACTTTTTCTTATGACCCAAAGTATTCCGAAAATTTGAAAAGGGAAAGAATTGAGTTGTTAAGAGAAAAAGGAATTCATTTTAACTTGATTTCAACAGGTGATCCCGAAGATAAGCCACATATAGACTTCTTCCAAAAAGCAATTATGTTAGCAGCTGACGATATGGGTGAACCAGTCGACTTTGAGAACACTATTATGGTTGGTGATTCGTATGCCGGAGATCTAAAAGTACCACTCGAGCTCTTTGGTTTTGGCCTGGGAGTTCTCTTTAATAAAAACGAAAGTGATACTCAAGTTACAGATAGCCACCAAATTTTAACCGGTGACATCTCTAGGGTTTCAGATTTCCTTTACTGATTTATACATAAATATATGGTCAACTTCTTTGCCTTGATGCAAAACGCCATCTGGTAAAATCCCATATTCCTTAAATCCAAATTTTTCATACATCTTTCTTGCTTTAGAATTGTTGCCAAACACAGATAAAGTAATAATCTTAAGGCCATGAAGCCCTTCTGCTGCTTCCCTCAACACCAGCTCCATTAATAACTTTCCGATACCTTCACCTCTAATTTCATTTAATATAGAAATACCAAATTCCCCAGTTATCCTTTCTGCTTTATCCCTCATTTCTACCCCGCTTATTCCCAATAACCTTCCGTCCGCTTCTATAAGCAGCATTACTGCTTGGTTGTTTTTTATTTTATTAAGCTGATTATTTAAAAATGATCCTTCTTGATCAAGGGTCACAACCTCCCCTTGATATCTTATAAAAGTTTTTTCTCTAGAAAGAGTATTTATATAAAGACACATTTTTTCGGCATCGTTTTCATTTGGATATCTAATAACGTATCTAATTCCGTTTTTTGTTTCTCCTTGATAAACAAAACTCTCCACCCTAGCGACCTCTTCCTTTCCACGGAACTTCTTTAACTTTTTCCAATTGATTCACATATCTTGCCAAGACAAACAACCAATCCGATAAACGGTTAATGTAGACAAGACTATTTTGATTAATTTTTTCTGTGTTTGAGAGATCAACAATTCTTCTCTCGGCTCGTCTTGCTATTGTTCTTGCAAAATGAAGTTTTGATCCAGTTTTTGAACCTCCGGGCAAAATAAAGCTCTTAAGAGCTGGTAATAACTTATCAAAAAAATCAATTTCCTTCTCAAGCCGTGTGACAAAAGTTCTTGTAACCCTTGGAATTTTACTTGCTCCTCGAAGCTTTAGCGAAGTGGAGACCCTCACGTCAGTAGGTGTTGCCAAATCTGTCCCCAAAACAAAAAGTTCACCCTGAATACGTAGGAATTTTTTTACTATATTTTTCCAGTTATTCTTAATTGTCATCGCGAGGTCGAGTTTAACGAGATCGTGGCGATCTTGATTGAGCTGATTGCTTCGTTCCGATCTAATCGGAACTCGCAATGACGATTCTTTGATCTGGGCAATTACAACACCAATCAAGCTATTCAACTCATCAACACATCCATATGCCTCAATCCGAGCCGAATTTTTATCAACCCTTTTCCCGCCAAAAAGGGTAGTTGTTCCACCATCGCCAGTTTTTGTATAAATCTTCATTTCGGCAAGATTATATATTAGAGCACCGCGAAAATATATATCAAACTCCTCAAGGTAAAATCCCCCACCCCGCTAACTTGACAAATCCTACCCAAGGGGGTAGGCTATAAGCATGCAAAAAACGGTTAAAGAAAATGCACTCAAAAGATTGCGTACTGCTAGGGGACACCTGGATCATGTAATTTCGCAGGTTGAATCTGAAAAATATTGTATAGATATTTTGCAGCAATCTTTAGCTGTTCAATCTGCCTTGCGCGCTGTTGATCATTTAATTCTTAAGGGACACCTTGAGGAACATGTTTCGAATGCCATGCAAAGCAAGGACAAAGACAAATCGATAGGCGAAATTATCGAAATTTTTGATAAAGCTAGGAGGTGATATAAATGTTGCTTGCACAAATGATGCGCTATGGCAGTGACGGATATTTCCAAAATAATGCCACAAATAGCGGAAATTATTGGGCAAATCATCCGATGATGTGGGCATGGGGAAATGGGTTTGGCTTTTGGTTAGGTTCAATTTTCTGTTTAATAAGTTGGATAGTAATTTTAGCAGTTTTAATTGCTCTTGCCCGTTGGCTTTGGAAAAAAGGAGACAACGAAAAGAAAGGTAAATAATGTCAACTAAATATATATGCCCGATGCACCCAGAGGTACAGCAAGATAACCCTGGCACTTGCCCAAAGTGCGGGATGAAGCTTGTCGAGACTGAAATGAAAATGGATCACAGCGTTATGAAGTATGGAGAGCATATGATGAAGCCTGCATCCGAAATGTCTTTTTGGGAAAAATTCAAAATGAGTATGACCATGACCATGGGTATGGAACACGGTGGTCTCGCAGGTCGTGAAATGGCAAAACTGATGGAGGAAGATATCAGAAACAAATTTTTCTTCTCTCTTATCGTCTCCATTCCGATAATTGCTTACTCCCCCTTAGGTGAAAAGATTTTAAGAATCGCTTTACCAGCGCCAATTCCTGCGGCCTGGATTTTGCTAATTCTGACCACTCCGGTCTTTTTTTATTCGGGTTGGATCTTTCTTTATTCCACTTACCAAGCCCTGAAGCAGAAAACTCTAAATATGGCTGTACTTATTGCCGTTGGTATAACAGCAGCCTATGCATTTAGTGTACTTTTAACATTTCTGGGCAGCAGCGACTCCTACTATGAAGCAGCAGCCCTTCTTATCACATTTGTTTTATTTGGCCATCGGATGGAGATGAAGTCCCGTCGAGGAACCACAGATGCACTCCAAGCGCTGTTTAATCTCGTCCCTCCCAAGGCGCGTGTTATAAGAGGAGAAAAAGAAATTGAAATTCCAACTTCTGAGGTAAAACTTGGAGATATTTTAATTTTGAAACCTGGCGATAAGGTGCCTGTGGACGGAGAAATAACAGAAGGCGAAACAGCAATCGATGAATCTTTGGTTACAGGTGAATCACTTCCGGTTGAAAAGAGACAAGGTGACCAGGTTATCGGTGGCTCTATTAATCAATCAGGCTCGGTGAGGTTTAAGGCAACCAAAGTGGGTAAAGACACAGCTCTTGCCCAGATAGTCAAAATGGTGGAAATCGCCCAAAACTCAAAGGCGCCTGGACAAAAAATCGCCGATCGGTTTGCCCAGTATTTGGTAATTGTCGCAGTCGGTGGTGGACTACTGGCATTTGGAGGATGGTACTTTATTTTAGGTGCGCCAATACTTGTTGCTTTAACATTTGCAATTTCAACAACCGTTATTGCCTGCCCTGATGCACTTGGTCTTGCCACTCCAACTGCTGTTGCTGTTGGAACAGGTCTCGGAGCCAAACACAACATTCTAATAAAAGATGCCACGACCCTTGAACAGGTGTCCAAAATCCAGGCAATAGTTCTGGATAAAACTGGTACATTAACAGAGGGTAAGCCTAAAATCACCGATGTTATTGCTGTTGGTGGTTTTACCGAAGAGGAACTGCTAAAGCTCGATGCTGCTACCGAGACAAAATCAAACCATCCGCTGAGTTTAGCAGTTATCGAGGAAGCCAAAAAAAGGGGACTAATAATTCCAACAAAAATAGAGAAATTTAATAACCTCGCAGGTCGCGGTGTAGAGGCAAACGTAGACGGCAAACACGTACTGGTCGGAACTATCAAGCTAATGAAAGACAAAAGCATTGACGTAACACCTCTACAAAAAGAAATAGAAAAACTGCTTTCGGAAGGAAAAACAATTATGATTCTTGCCATAAACGGTAAAGTTGCTGGAGTTGCGGCTGCTGCAGATCCAGTCAAGGAAAATGCAAAGTTGGCAATTGCGAGAATGCAGGAATCAGGACTGGAAATCGCAATGATTACCGGTGACAATCAAAAAACTGCCGAAGAGATCGGTAAGCAGCTAGGTATAAAAAGGATTTTTGCGGAGGTTTTACCGGAAGATAAGGCCAAGTATGTAAAAAAGCTGCAGGAAGAAGGGAAATTCACTGCTATGGTTGGAGATGGGGTCAACGATGCACCTGCACTGGCCCAGGCAGATATTGGCATTGCAATAGGAGCCGGAACAGATGTAGCCATCGAAACTGCCAAGGTTGTCCTTATGAAATCAGACCCCGCCGATATCTTGCGGGCAATTCGACTTTCTAAGGCAACCGTTACCAAGATGAAACAGAATCTTTTTTGGGCATCAATTTACAATCTTTTAGCAATACCAATAGCAGCAGGAGTTCTTTATCCGAAATTTGGAATTTCTCTGCGCCCGGAATGGGCAGCACTTTTGATGAGTCTATCCTCGATAATTGTTGCCACAAATGCCGTTTTGCTAAACAGGGCTGAAAAAAGTCTTATTGAAGTTTAACAAAAGATTAAATATGAAAGGGGGTGAGATAAAAAATGTTAAAACCGCAAGCGTTTGCAAATGCGTTTACGATAGTAGGTATAGGACTTTATATTGGCTGTAGGGTGCTAACCTTGATTGTGCCGGATTTACTCTTTGCCGTTGGCCAGAGCTGGTTTCATACGTTTAATCTGGAGGCTGTCAGAGGCGCAGCTCCCATGGACATAGGCGCATTTTTATTGGGGGGAATTACCACTGGGGTTTTGGTTTGGGTTACTGCTTATGCAGGAGCATCTTTGTATAACAAATTTGCAAAATAAAGCCCTGAGATTGTAAGCCATAGTAATGACTTACAATTCCTAGACTTTATATAAAATATAAGTTAAGAAATGTTATGAATAATCAAACAAAAATAATCTTAATCATCTCTCTTGCCGTTATTAGCTTTTATTTGTTTTTTGAACACAGAGCGCACATTTTTGGCAACTCCCAATATCTTTTACTAGGCCTGTTTATTTTTATGCATGTTTTTATGCATAAAGGACACGGAGACCACGGTGGGCCTAGCATAAAGGGGAAAAGAGGACATCATGGATAACGCACCGGCATATGGGCTGTGGCCTTTGGTAATTATAAATACAGCCATTTTTATCATTTTTGCCTTCAGCTTCACAAAGCCAAAAACGCCCCGCGATTGGCGCTCTTTTGGCATGTTTTCAGCCTTCATCGTTGCCCTATTTACGGAAATGTATGGGTTCCCCCTGTCAATTTATTTATTATCCGGCTGGTTAAGTTCCCAGTTTCCAGGTTTAAATTTATATTCACATAACGCAGGACATCTTCCGGAAACACTGCTCGGATGGAAAGGAGATCCACACTTAAGTCCTTTGCATATTCTAAGTTACATTTTTATAGGCGGAGGCTTTATTATGCTCTCATCAGCATGGGAGAAGTTATATAGAGCACAGAAAAAACATACTTTGGCAACTTCTGGAATATACGCTCGCTTGCGTCATCCTCAATATGTAGGGTTTGTTGCAATTATGTTCGGATTCCTGCTTCAATGGCCAACAATTATTACCATTGTTATGTTTCCTATTCTTGTTGTGATGTATGCAAAACTTGCAGGCACTGAGGAAAAAGAGATGATAAAGAAATTTGGTGACAAATATAAGCAATATTCTAAGACTACACCTGCGCACATTCCGCATTTTAAAAGTTTTAAATTAACATTTAGCGGTTAAAATGGCAAAGCAAACGCATGGGATTGAACCCATTAGAGGCAGCCCATTTATTTTAGGATTTAAAATAATCTTTCTACTCGCACTGTTCGAACTGGCATACCTCGTGATCTATTATTTTTTGAATGTGCAGTTTGAAATACCGTATAGCGTGCATCATCATCTTTCAATTGGATTCTTGATTCTTGCTTCTGCCAAAATTTTTCTGGAGATGTACCTTATATTGCTATTGGTTCTCTCATGGGCCAACAACGTCTACTACCTTACCGATAAGCATATAATAAAAAGGACGGGGGTGTTGAGTTCGAAAGAAAAAGTTTACGATTTTGACCTCATCCGTTCCATTACCGTGCAACAATCCTTTTTTGGCAAACTGTTTAACTTTGGCACAATTATGCTTTCAACAAGTGCCTCGGGTGGTTATCAAGCCGAGATTACTCTTGACAACATCTCTGACCCTCAAAAATATGAACAAAGAATAAAGGAGTGTTGCTCATGATAAGAACTTTAAACATTGTAATAATATTTGCCATAATTTTGTAAACACTACTGCAACAGTGATAGCCGTATTGGTCGCATCTTGTGCCCAGTTGTCGTATGATACCCGATTTGCTTTTTGCTGTCGCCCAATCCTGGATGCATACCATAAATCTTGATTTAGTCAAAGCGACTTTCAGTCCAAATTTAGGGTCTGTAATTTTAGGCCTGGTAAGCGCAGTAGCTCTTGCTTGGGTGACAACCTATGGCACTATCGAGATCTACAACCGATTGGCTAAAAAATAAAATAGGCTTGCTTGTCTAATCATTCCTGGGCCAAATATCCAGTCTTTCTAATTTGATCTAAAATTTTTGGCAAATCTACAATTTCTTCGTCGTATACTACGTCAGTCTCTTGCTTTGCAAAACTAGTCCTGGCCTCCTGTAAGCCATCTAAATCTTCTAAATCCATATCAATACTCATTGCACAAGAACTGCAATGCATTCCGGTTATCTTTAATTTTTTCGCAACTATTTTGCTCATATAACCTCAATCACCCCCCGATACATGCCCATAGAACAGACAAAAGTTATCCTGCCTTCCTTTACCGGTGTAAATTTAACCGTCTGGACATCATTGGCTTTCAAATTAAGGCTTATGCCCAAACTTGGAATCCTAAAAGCCGAAGCGCAACTATAGGCATCTTTGCTTTTGAGAGTCAGTATTACTTCCTGCCCCTTATTAACTTTTAGATAATTGGGAGTATAACCTCGGGACGTAACTTCAATCTCCGGATTTTGGGAAAGCAATTGACTACTTGAGGCAGTGTCACTACTATTCCCAAGCTTAACCAATTTGGGAAAATTATCAGCCACTGCCTGTAATGTAACAGGGGAACCAAGTGCCGTAAGCGAGCCATTAATAGAAGTAACACCTAGATAAATGACCGCAACCGCAGCCAGCTTTAAAAACTTGGATTTAAATGTTTCCCCCATGACCGAAGTTATGGCTCCGATTCCAAAAAAAAGTGGCATTGTTCCAAGAATAAAAACGGCCATAATCGATGCCCCGACAAAAGCATTCGCGCTGCTTATAGCCAGTGCTTCCATTGCAATTGTTGTCCCACAGGGGATAAAGACTGTCATTCCGCCCAGTAGTGCAGGCGCAAATAAATCTTTGGATTTCGATTGATTCCTGACCATTCTGGTTAAAAATCTGGGTGGTTGAATAATTGCGTACCTAAAAATTGGGTGAATGTTCAATAAGTTAAACGCAACAGCCACCATATACAGACCTGCTACCAGCTGCATTATTGTTTGTACCCTACCGCTGATATTTAACGCTCCTCCAAATGCCCCCAAAATAAATCCTAAAAGTACATAAGCTATATACTTAGTGACTAAAAAAACGCCTGTTGCATACATTGCGTGTTTTGCAGTTCCACGTCCTAGCGCACTTTCTTCTTCCCTGGCCGCAATAACAGAAGTCAACAGACCTCCTTGAACAGCAAGGCATGTTAATCCACCAACTGTTAATCCCGTAATAAAAATTATCCAAAGATTGACACTTTCTGTATTTTGAATCTGAGAGGCAAAGTCAAACCTTTTAAAAACTAAATAGACTCCAGCAATAAGAAGAAAAATCGGCAAGATTTTTAAAAAATCTTTTGTTGAAGTTTGGGCTCTTGATGTTTTTGGCCTTTTTTTCTCTCTATCTCCCCATAGCACAACCTTAAAATTATATTCAGCCAATACTTCTTGCAGGTAAGATATTGTTGGCTCTTGTGAACAATAAATTTCGGCTTTACCTTCCTCATAATGGGCATAAGCTTTTTCAATACCGGCAATTTGTCTAAATTTTTGCAGTATTAAAACCTCGCAACTTGTGCAAGTCATACCATAGATTTTAAGTTCTATTTTTTTCAAACCTTGATCGTCACTCATCAGATTAGACCTTTTTTTCTATCGTCTCCTTTTTATGTTTGTGCTCACACTCAGAGCAAGAACTCTCTTTTTTGTCACTCATTCCTTTCATATAAAAAAGCATCACCAAAGGACATATTGCAAATAAAGCAAATGGCGCAAGACCGATAATAACCGCTCGAAGTGACGGGAAGAAAACAAAACCCAAAACAAATGGAACAGCAATTACCGCACCAAATTTTATCATTGTTTTAAGATCACACATAAAAGCACCTCCTCTCCGAACAACCATACATCAACGTCCACCCTTTCCGTCCTTTATACCTAAATATATAAAATAAATGAAAATACAAAGTAACAAAAAAGCAAACAAAGTTTCACTATAAGGGATATTTTTAATGGGCATCGTAACGGTGTCAACCCAGGCCTTAAGCTCTATAGCAAAGTTAACAGCCGCCTCATTCATTTGGAGTCGGTCTGTAAGGGCCAAAACAAGAAAGACAATTCCTGTCATTGTAAAAATCAAAAAAGAAATAAAATTTGAAAGGGGAGTTTGATAACTTCCTAATTTTAGAGTTTTTGTCCGCAGGCTCATCATTCTTTTTTGTATTCCTTTTTCAAATAAAAGCGATAATAAAAAAAGCGGGAAAACTATGCCAAAAGTATATGCAAGGCCCACACCTGCCGCCATAACCATAGTCGGGGATAGGGCAGCCAGAGACAGGGCACCAAAAAGAACTGGCGCACAACAAGTACTAGAAATACCGGAAACAACCCCCAATAAATAAGTTGTGCCAACGTTCGTTACTTTAGGCGCCTGGATTTTTGAAATAAATGGAAGCTCAACGGTTTTATTAAAAAATGACATTATACCAATGGCAATCATAAACATACTGCCACCCGCAAAAACAAAGATGTGATAATCGTTAAAAAAAGAAGCCAGAAAACGGGCACCAAGAACAAGCGGAAGCATAATTGTTGCAACCCCAGTGGCAAATACCAAAGTCATAAGCATAACTTTTGATTTGGATTTGAAGACCGTACCCAAATATGCCGGTAACATCAAAGTTATACAGCATGGCGCAAAAAGCATTACCATCCCTCCGAAAAAAGCAACAATCAGCGATGCGCTTGTAAATAAAGAAGTAAATGTTAAATTTGCAATTGGCATCATGGTTTATCAAGATATTTTTTTACTTCGTCAACGATTTCATTTGATTTAACAAACATAGTTCCTCCGGTAACCATATGTCCCAGACCCGGCCAATAATCCTTTCGCCATATTATCTGGCCATTTAAGTCAACCAGTACAAATGTGTGGCCTGCTCTCCTACCCATATCCATTGAATAATTTGTAAGGTCATAATCCACCTCTGTCTTGGCCAAGTTATAAGAAAGGATAGGTTTTTTTATACCAAAACGAGCTTTTGCCTCTTTCGACTGGTCAACAGGGTCAAAAGTCACATAAAGAACCTCAACATTCATTTTTTCAAATTCTTCAGTTACTTTTTCCAACTCAGGCATTTGTTGCATACAGGGATCACAAGATAAACCTTCATGAAAAAAGATTAAAACATTCCTTGTACCTCTAAATGACGAAAGCGTAACAGTTTGGTTTTCTGTCGATGGCAACGCAAAATCTGGAGCGGGATTCCCGGCTGTAGCTTTTTTGTTTGAAGCGGAGGATCCAGTGGATGTTTTTGAAAATAACAAAACCCCCAAAACAACAATCGCAACAGTTGCCACTATCATTATTACTACTGGGTTAAAGAAAATTTTTCTATTCATTTTTTAAGTTTTTTTCATCAATTTCATAAAATTCTGTAAACTAAAAGGTTTACTCAACAAGCGGGAAATGGGTTATTGGTATTTAGGCGTAAATTTCAGGGTGAACCAAGCCTTTTGATAAGGCCCGCAGAAGATAATTAAAAATATTTAACCTATGGTTTTCGACTTCGTATTTTTTAAGAAATCGCAAAGGGGGATCGGTCCCCATATGCTTTATATAAGAAACTAATAGTAAAACCGATAAGAAACTAATAACAAAAATAAAATTAGAATTAATGCTAGCTATAAATGTTTCTTGCCACACTAAAAGATGTTCGCCTACACTCATTTGACATGTAGTTGAGCCTGTAGCCATAAAGAGGCAACTGGACATTTTCTCATTATGCTCGTCTCCCGTATTGTGATTTAACGACAAAAAAGAAGAAAATGACAAACCGAAAATAGCAAAAATTATAAAAAATTTGAGTATTTTCTTAAAATTCATTTTTCACACTCCCATTTTAAAGGTTTGTCAAAAACATTGTCAAATTCAGTATGATCGTTTTTTTAAATTCATAAACTTGATTATAATCTGTACCTTTTTAATAAAAGTGAGTTTGAAACAACTGAAATTGAACTGCTTGCCATAGCAACGGATGCAAAAATTGGATTTAAGAGTATATGAAAAAACGGATAAAGAGCGCCCATGGCAACAGGAATCAAGAGAATATTGTATCCAAAGGCCCAGAATAAATTCATTTTGATAGTTCTCATGGTTTTCCTGGAAAGTTCTATGGCAGACGCAACGGTTCTTAAGTCGCGATTTACAAGGGTAATATCTGCAGCTTCAATCGCAACATCCGTTCCGCTCCCCATAGCAATCCCTACGTTCGCTTGAGCCAGTGCCGGAGCATCATTGATACCATCCCCAACCATTGCAACTACTTTTCCTTCTGCTTGAATTTTTCTAACTTCGGCTTCCTTTTGGTCCGGTAACACCTCGGCAAGCACCCTATCAATTCCAAGTTTTTTAGCGATAGCCTCTGCAGTCCGTTTATTGTCACCAGTAATCATCACGACCTCGATCCCTTTTCGCCTTAGCGCTTCGACACCTGCTTTCGCACTTTCTTTTACTGTATCGGCAACAGCTATCAAACCAACCAAATTTTTATCAACCGAAAGCAACATCACTGTTTTACCTTCAGTTTCTAATTTTTCAATTTGGGCAATGTGCGACCGGAAATCTACTTTTTCTCTCTCCATCAACTTTCTGTTTCCAAAAAAAAGTTGCTTTCCGGATGCAATCCCTTCCACCCCAAAACCGGATACCGCTTTAAATTTACCAGTTTTTTCAAGTTTGATTTTTTTATTCTCAGCACTTTTAACAATTGCTTCAGCCAGCGAATGCTCTGACCCTTTTTCCAGAGATGCTGCTAATTTCAAAATCTCATTTACGGAATGTTTGCCAATTGGGACAATATCTGTGACCTCTGGCTTGCCACGCGTCAAAGTTCCGGTTTTATCAAAAATAATCGTGTTGACTTTATGAGCAATTTCCAGACTCTCTGCGTCTTTTATTAAAATTCCCTGCTCGGCACCCTTTCCCGTTCCCACCATAATGGCCGTCGGTGTCGCCAGTCCCATTGCGCAAGGGCAGGCAATAATGAGAACCGCCACCATGTTAAGCATGGCAAATGCTAAACTTGGAGCCGGACCCACCACATACCAAACGGCAAAGGTAGCGATTGCAAGCATAATAACAACTGGCACGAAATACGAAGAAATCAAGTCTACGATTCGCTGAATGGGAGCTTTACTGCCCTGGGCGTCCTGAACCAATTTTATGATCTGGGCAAGCATTGTATCCGAACCAACCTTAGTTGCTTTGTAAGTAAATGTACCTGTTTTATTAAGAGTTGCTCCGACGACCGTGTCACCTTTTATTTTATCAACGGGGAGACTTTCACCAGTTATCATTGATTCATCTATTGATGATTCTCCATCTTGTAGAATTCCATCAACGGGAATTTTTTCTCCAGGCCTGACCCTGATTATAGAACCAATAACCACCTGCTCAATTGGAACATCAATTTCTTTACCGTTTACCAAAACCCTAGCTGTCTTGGCCTGCATTCCTATCAATTTTTTAATTGCTTCTGACGTTTGCCCTTTGGCTCTTGCTTCAAAATAACGGCCGAGCAATATAAGCCCAATCACAATAGTCGCCACATCAAAGTACGGCATAGCCTCAATACCTAAATTCATTACGATACTGGGAAATACCGTCACAAAAACTGAATATAAAAAAGCAACAGTTGTACCAATTGCCACCAAGGTATCCATATTTGCTGTCCTATGTTTTAGTGCAGGAATTGTTGCCCTGTAAAATATCCAACCTGCCCAAAACTGAACAGGAGTAGCAAGTAAAAGTTGGATCCAAAAGTTTTTCAGAAGGACAGGAGCGGTAGTTGAAAGAACGGGGAAACTTCCCCATAAAATTAATGCTCCTAAAAACAAACTTACAGCAACTTTATTTCTCAAGACCTTAAGTTCTTTTGCTTTTTGTTCTTTTTCCAGATCAGGGGAGATAACATCATCTTTAGTGATTATTTTGTAACCGACATTAGATACAGCAGATTCAAGTTGATCCTCTGTGCAAATATCTGGGTCAAACATGACCGTTGCTTTTTCAGTCGCCAGGTTAACATTTGCAACTTTGACACCGGGAGTCCTGGTAAGAGATTTTTCAATGACACCCACACAAGACGCACAGTGCATTCCGACAACTGAATAAGTTTTCTTGATTTCTACCATATTATTTCACCAGTATCTTTCCATGGAACATATTCATGCCACAGACGATTTCATATTCCCCCGCTTTTTTGGGCGAAATAGAAATGTTCACTTTCTTATTCAAAGGAAGAAATTTGCGTATTTTAAAATCTGGAAGCACTACCTCTTCAAGGCAACTACTGGGGTCACGGCGCAAAAAAGTAAGGGTGGTTGTGCTGCCCAGAGCAATTGATATAGTTTCAGGTTGGTAACCACCATCAACAATAATATTTATAGATTTGCCCGCAGCAACAACGTCTTTAGAATTTTTCATTAAAAAGAACCAGTAGACGAATCCGGTACTCATTAAGCTAAAAAGTATTACTAAAATTTTGTCAATTGCCATTAAATCACCCCTGTAACAGGTCAAGACATTTTTTTGAACACCTGCATTACTTCAGAAATAGCTTCATTTTTTTCACCGCGTGAAATTGCATCTGCAGCACAAGTTTTTAAATGGTTTTCCAGCATCAAATTATCAGTCTCTTTTAGGGCTTTTTGAACGGCGTGAGATTGGTGAAGTATATCTATACAATATTCATCACACTCAACCATTTTTACCACTTTTTTTAAGTGGCCTTGAGCGATCTTTAATCTATGAAGAATTCTTTCCTGAGTGTCTTTTGGTCTGTACGCCACGAATCCCCCTATAGGGGATATACTACAGCCTGGATCAAATTAAATCAAGTCAGGATGTGATTTTTACTCTGCTAATAAAAAAAGTTATACAATTAAAATAATATTTTATAATGAAAATTTCTCAATATCTACTAATAATATTTTTGCCAATTACGATAATTTTGTGCAATTTATTGCCTCTTGTATATAGCAATAGCTTCTACACAACTATATATAAAAAAGAAAATATTTATCAAAACTTCCGATCAACAATAGAAGTAGATAACGCCACAAAAGAATTAGTTAGTTACTTTAGAGGACAAAATAACCTCGATGGCAATTTTTACTCAACACAGTCCATTTTGCACTTAACAGACGTTAAAAATATATTTGATGCTCTAATAATTATTAATGCCCTATCAATATTATCGGCTTTTGCAGCCTTTTTGTACCTTAATCTAAAAAAGAAAAGATCTGTGATTAGAAAATCCCTTATACTCGGATGTATAGTTGCGACGTGCTTTGTGCTTATTGCATTTATTTTGTCTTTGCTAAATTTTGACGCATTCTTTGTGTACTTTCACAAAGTCCTTTTTAGAAATGATCTTTGGTTATTCAACCAAAACGACAATCTAATTAAACTTTTTCCGATTGAATTTTTTATCGCTTTTACCAAACAACTAACTATCAACATATTAATTTCGGTTTTACTTATACTATCAGTAGCTCATTTGCTACCGAAACATGATTCAACCACAATTTAATATAGGCCCGATCACCTTTCACCTCTACGGCTTCATAATTGCACTTGGAGCAGTAACAGGTTGGGTTATTGCTAAAAAAAGGGCAAAGTATTATAAAATTCCGGAAAAAATATTTGATGATTATTTTTTGCTTATACCTCTGATTTTGGCAGTGGTTGGAGCAAGAATTTATCATGTCTTGGACTACTGGGATTTTTATAAAACAAATTTTTTACAAGTGTTCTATATTCAAAACGGTGGCTTGGGCCTTTGGGGGGCAATTGCCGGAGGTATTTTAGGGTTGTTTTTGCTTTGCACTGTCAAAAAAATAAATTTTCTTGCAAGTCTTGACTTAATTGCTCCTTCGTTTGCACTTGCCCAGGCAATCGGCAGAATTGGTAATTATATTAACCAGGAGGGATTTGGTCCGCCTACAAATTTACCATGGAAAATTTTCATCGAGCCTCAAAACCGGCCATTAAGCTTTATTACCAGCAGTTATTTCCATCCAACATTTTTTTATGAGGCGTCACTGGACTTAATAATATTTGCTTCCCTGCTTTACTTTTCAAAAAAGGTAAAAGGAAACGGAAGAATTTTTGGTACCTATTTAATCCTTTATTCTACAATCAGGTTTTTTATTGAATTATTAAGAATTGATACTTGGGTTTTGGGGGGAGTAAAAGTAGCGCAAGTAATATCAATTTTTGGCATAATCGCGGGAATTTATCTTCTCATTGCAAAAAGTAAAACCAAGCCAAGCCGCTTAACGTAAGCTAAAACACACGGCGCTTGACACAAATTAGCACTCATGGTATGCTCTCTGCTAACAGGGGGTGCATAGATATCACAGGTTAGTGTTAGAATACAAGTGAACCTCGATACCATTGTGCTTACAGCTATTTAAAAAGTATGGCAACTTTTATAGATCAACAAAAACCCAGGTTAAAAAGTGAGATACCAATTGTCCCCCTTAGGGATACAGTAGTTTTCCCGTCGTCCATGGTTCCTATAACTGTCGGCAGGCCAAAGGTTAAATTAGGCCTCGATTCGGCGTGGGCAAGCGACCGGCTGGCAATATTTGTCGCTCAAAAAAATCCACGCATTGAAAATCCGGCTCCAAACGATATTTATTCTGTCGGCACAGTTGGTCTTATACGACGCCTTTGGAAAGTAGATAACGAATATAACCTGGCAGTAGAAGGTTTATCTCGGGTATATCTAAAAGAATTCAGCCAGATAGATCCCTATCTCGCTGTAAAAGTTGAAGAAATCCCGGAACTTTCCCAAAAAACAGAAGAAATTGAGGCACTCTTCAGAAACACCCTGGCAAAAATAAAGAAATATGGTGAGCTGGGCGGTGTTTTAACACTCGAGTCGTCAATCCACATATTTTCAACAGACGACCCAAATCAACTTGTAAATATTATTGCTGCCTCAATTGACCTTAAGACCACAGACAAACAGCAAATCCTGGAAATGACGGACACCAAGACCAGGCTTAACCGTCTGTCGGAGCTTTTAACACGCGAAATAAGAATTTTAGAAATCTCTTCAAAAATTGATACCGAAACACAAGAAAGAGTAGGTAAAGTTACAAAAGAAGCAATACTTCGCGAAAAGATGAAATCTATAGAAAAAGAGCTCGGTGAAGATGACGACTCTAAAGAAATCGTAGAATTTAAAAAGAAAATTAAAGAAGCCACAATGCCCCAGGAAGTTAGACTCAAAGCAGAAAGAGAGTTAGCAAGGCTTGCAAAAATGTCCTCGTACAACCCGGAATCATCCTATATACGCACATATTTGGAGTGGCTTGTCGACCTACCATGGAAAGTAACTGATAAAAGACACGCCGATGTCGATCTGGCTGCAAAGGTTCTCGACGAAGATCACTACGGTTTGCCAAAAGTAAAAGAAAGAATCCTCGAATACCTCGCGGTGCATAAGTTAGTTGGCAAAATAAGAGGCCCAATTTTGTGTTTTTACGGTCCACCTGGCGTTGGGAAAACCTCAATAGGTAAATCGATCGCCCGGGCGCTCGGTAGAAAATTCATAAGAGTATCTTTGGGAGGTGTCCATGATGAAGCGGAGATTAGAGGCCACAGAAGAACGTATGTTGGTGCTCTTCCCGGAAGGATCATACAAGGTATTAAGAATTCCGGAGCAAAAAACCCGGTCTTTATGCTGGACGAAATCGATAAAATCGGAACAGACTTTAGAGGTGATCCT
>ERZ1292625.1700-Hain-H41-01um-R1-1700-length-24248-cov-16_pt1 | contig 24248 bp, 42 predicted proteins | sample MGYA00564400_ERZ1292625 | MGnify/ENA primary metagenome ERZ1292625 (study PRJEB36523, sample SAMEA6512639) | groundwater metagenome | collected 2019-01-08 | study: AquaDiva: Metagenomics assemblies of 32 groundwater samples | reverse complement strand
ACCATCGCTCAAGGAATCAACAACATGGAGGACTTCGACAAGTCTCCTTGGACCCGGAATGCCCCTGACCAGTTGCTGGCCTATCTTCTGGCCCACAACGAGCCGTGGGGGTTCTTCCTTTTGGAGACCCGTGGCTTGCCAAAGCTGATCCCGGTCTATCTGGAAGATCATTTAGATAGGGCAGAGTCATTCCTCCGGGATGCCGAGACAGCGATGGACGCAAAGGAAATGTACCCGACACTCGGGGAAACCATCCTGCCACCGTTCATCAACGATGCCTCTGAGTGTCGTAGGTGCCAGCATTTTGGAAGATCCTGCCAGCCACCGCTGGACTTCGGGCAGGGGGCACAGGTGATCTCAGATCCAGAACTTGAGGCCCTTTTGCAGCGTCGGGAAGAACTGTCTCCTCTGTCCAAAGAATACGCCACCATTGACCGCTCAATAAAAGATCGATTCCAAGGGGTTGAATTGGCGATTGTCGGAAACTTCCAAGTGACCGGCGAGTGGAAAGAGCGAAGCGTTAAGGCCATTGATGCCAGAATGGATCGGTATTTCCAGATTAAGGTGGAGAAGATACGCTAATGGCCCACTTCATTCAAGCGACCAAGGTGGAGGCCTTAGCTCACCAATGAAAGAAATTTATATCGTTACAGGAGGAAGGTATTCTGACTATGGTATCGAGTGTGTCTGCTTATCTAAAGAGATTGCAGAAAAAATTGCATCAGCATTAAGCAGCCCCTATCACGAGTGCAGCGTTGAAACATGGGAACTTCTAGAGGAAATGCCTAAAATTTATTCCTGGGTTTGCAGAATGAAACCGTCTGGAGAAGTCGTTTCTGTAGAAGCATGGACATCCAGTCTTGGAGCCACGAATGGAACCGATGACAACGGGAACTTTTATTCTGTAGGAGAAACTAGAGAAGCTGCTATTAAAAACACTTCGGATTTTAGGGCGGAGCAAGTTGCAAGAAAAATTGGTATTTAAAGTGGCGTTTTCCAGGAGGGCAAGCGGGTGACTCCTCAACCCGAATTGGGACACGACGACGGCACCGGCCACTCCTGCCCGGAACTTGCCTTAAAAGGGCAGCGCCACTTCTAGGGATCAACGAATGACTCAAGAGCAATCTATTCTCTTCTTGCTCCGTGAAGGCCCGAAGGAGACTGGCGACTTCATCCGTTCCGTGTTCCACCTCAGTGCAGAATATCGTAGGGCCGTCTCTAACCTCCGCAAGAAAGGCTGCCGAATCACCGCCAAGAGATTGGCCCGGGGGAGATGGTTGTATACGTTGGAGTCAGAACCAGCAAAGCTGTCAATTGACCCCACGGGTCAAATGGTAGCTTTTGCGTAGAAGGAGGCCTATCCATGTGCGACACGCTAAAGATTCTTGAGATCTTGATCGAGGACTGCCCGGATGAGCCGATGGGGAAAGAGCAGGTGCTGGATCTGATTGAGATGGTCTACGCAGCAGAGAACCCGATCAAGCTCCTAAACGACCGACAAAAGAACGTCTTGGCATCCATCAAGCGGGAAGAACTGGAGGAATTGGCTGCTTACTAACAGCCCTTTAGTTCATGGCTCGAATCAGAACTATTAAACCAGAGCTTTTTCTGCATGAAGGCTTGGCCTCTCTCTCGCCTATCCATAGATATCTCTTCATCGGTTTATTCACCCAGGCTGATCGTGAAGGCAGGATGGAGTACCGACCAAAGAGAATCAAAGTTTGTATTCTACCTTATGATGATGTTGACATGGAGAAACTCTTGAAAGAACTCACAGAAAGCGGGTTCTTGATAAACTACAATGTCAATGGAACTAACTACTTAGCCATAACAAACTTCCTCAAGCACCAGTACCCAAACGTGAAAGAACCTGAAAGCACTATACCGGCACCACCTAAGCACCATGCTGGCATCATGCAAGTACCATCTCAAAACGCAGGGAAAGGAAAGGAAGGGAATGGAAAGGAAAGGAACGGGAAAGTAAGTATTACCCCCCCTACACCCCCCCAAGAACTTGACCGAGTGTTTGCAAACGAGGAGTTCAGAAAGGTTTTAACCGAAGCCTACCCGAACGTAGACATCGGCCAGCAGCATAAATCTATGAGGGCTTGGATGGTGGCCAACCCAACCAAGGCTAGGAAAAAGAACTACCGGAGGTTCGTTCAACTGTGGTTAAGCAAGGAGGCTAGGAGCCATGAATCAAGCGGAGCCAGTCGCAGACCAGTTGCAAAAGACCCTCGTCCAGATCGCGGAGCGCAACTCGATGCTCTTACAAAAACCGTGGACGTGCCGAAGGTGTGAAAAAGAACAACCGCCCCCGCCCCCAGAGCTTTGGGAGTTGACCTACTGCGATGGTTGCAAACGGGAGCTTATCCAAGATAGGATCGACAACATCCCGAAGGCGATGTCTGACGCTGGGGTCCCCATGAAGTATGTAGGGATGCCGTATGAAACCCCCGAGTGGACTAAGACCTACATTCCGAGCATGTCCCGTGGGGTATTCCTCACGGGGCCATCTGGTGTCGGGAAAACTGTCGCTGCTTGCTTGATGATGCGAGAATGGATGACCTACTGGATCAAACAGGGTAAGCTCCTTCGTACCTACGATAATCCCGACAGTTCCATCGATAACCGATGGAGATTCATAAGCTTTCCGCATTTCGTGATGCAATTGCAAAACGCTTGGAGGGACGAGAGCGGAAAGACTGCTTTAGATAGGATGGAGAATGTCTCAAAAATCCCATTCCTCATCATAGATGACCTTGGTGCAGAGAAACTAACTGATTACATCAGACAAGCTGTTTACTTCCTGGTCAATGAACGGGAGCAGTGGTGCCGACCATCTATCATCACGACAAACTTTTCCCTTAAGCAACTCGACGATCAGTTCGATTCTCGGATCAGCAGCAGGATTGCAGGGACTTGTGACATTCGGGAGATGAGAGGGCCAGATCTTAGACTACGGAAATGAAATGGAACTTCAATGCGACAAGGTCTGACGACAAGAAGAATGCTAAAGAGGGAATTCAATGCATTCATCGTTCCATTACTTTCCGCTTTCGTTGCCGGACTTCTCATCGGCTGGGCCTTTACCCGGGCGACCTACGAAATTCCGGCGGCATGGAGAGACGATCTTGGGATATGGGGAGTTAAAACTAAGTGAGTTTCATCCGTGGGCTGAGGTACGGCTTTCTGTTTTCTGCGTTCTTGTGGGTCGTTATTCTCTTGGTGTGTCGGTCATGCTATGCGGAGTACGACCCAAAAATGGAGGAGACATACCTTGCGATCATACTCACGGAGGCGGCGGGGGAGCCGTTCGAGGGAAAGGTTGCTGTGGCAGAAACGCTTCGCAATAGAAATTGGAGGACAACGGGGTTTTCTGGAGTGCAGCGAAGAGACCTCAAAAAATTCATTCAAAATAATTCTCGCTGGAAATCTGACGCAAGACACGCTCTGCGTCTTGCTTTGGCAGGCTCAAATGTTTCTCAGGGAGCGGATCACTTTGAGAACACTATGGTGTACGGTGTACCCAAATGGGCGAAAGGAAAGAGGGTCGTGTCAGTCATAGGTTCACATACGTTTTGGAGGTAGGCCATGCCAAAAGTCAACTGGAACAAATCAACCTCGAAAGGAGAGAAAATAAATGCCTAAGAAACTCTGGAAATCCTGGAGTCTGAAAGTAGGAGATGGAACAGTGGAAAGGATGCAAGACGGAAATGTCGGGTTTATGAGCCCGACTTTGGAGACCGTGTTTCTTTTGGCGCCATCAGAGGCAAGAAATCTCTTCAAGAAACTGAGCGGGGATTATAGGGATTAGACTCTGAGGGGAAAAAGGAGGTAGGAACAATGAAAAACAAACCAGCCCTCGTGACCACGGAGTTCCGGGGCGTGTTCTTTGGGTATCTAAAAAAACAGAATGGCAGAGAAGATTTGACGCTTGAGAAGGCGAGAAACTGTATCTATTGGTCGGCTGATGTTGGTGGATTTTTGGGACTTGCCTCAAAGGGGCCTTCTAGCCAATGCAAGATTGGAGCCGAAGTCTCTGAGGTAACTCTCTACAAAATCACAAGCATTACCCCGGTTTCAAAAGAGGCAGAAGAAAAATGGCTCAAAGCATAACGACTATCACAAAAGAACTTTCAATTCGAGCCGTTTTATTCGGTGCTTGCCGAATACCAGGAATAGGAATGCCGGTAAATAGGATTTCTCAAGAAGATTTAATATGGTCGGAACGTATACTCACCGATGCTGAAAAATCATCGCTTGAAATTCCTGTTTGGTGTATCGGCTCCGGCTCCGGCTACGGCGACGGCTCCGGCTACGGCTCCGGCTCCGGCGACGGCGACGGCTACGGCTACGGCTACGGCTACGGCTCCCACTCCGGCTCCGGCGACGGCGACGGCTACGGCTACGGCTACGGCCTCGGACCCGGCGACGGCTCCGGCTCCGGCTACGGCTCCGGCTCCCACTCCGGCTCCGGCTACGGCGACGGCTCCGGCTACGGCTCCGGCTCCGGCTCCGGCTCCCGCTCCGGCTCCGGCTCCGGCTACGGCGACGGCTCCGGCTCCGGCTCCGGCTCCGGCGACGGATTGATAGAGAAAGCACTCCAACAGAAATGAAATGGGAGCCAAGGTCGAAATGACTAGGGAGGAATGAAATGGAGTTTATACCGTCGTTACGGGAGAAGACTTCTGGCCCTTCATCCATGGCTGGAATGATTAAGCCACAATCTTTAACAGAGCGGCTGATGGAAGAAAGAGACCGTTTGACTCTTCGCCTAGGAGAATTAAACAAGGCCATCGCCACTCTTGAGAAGTTCCCACAGGTTCAAGAGGTGATGGATATTCGCTCGAAGCTCTATTGACCTTGGCGTAACTTTGGGGGGTGCATGTGAAGGCATGGACTACGGTGTTGAAGGGTAGTGAAATGACACAAAAAGATAAGCGTCGAAAGCTAGCTTCGCACAAAATGCAAGTCTTAGAAAGCCTAAGAGCTGCTGTAGTCGTGTATGCCTGTTCGTGGGTAGATGGATGTTGTTCTTCTACCGCGTTTAAAGATGTCATCAACCGCTACCGTCAAGCAGCCATTGATGCAGAGAGCCGATGGAAGCAAGAATACGCTCGATAAATTGAACCTTGAGAATCCGAGGACGACATGAGTGACGAGTTTGAGCTAGAAGCGGCCAGGTTGGTTAATACGCTCTGCCACTGCCCAAACGAACACGGTAGCCGAGTTGAAAGAGATTGTGACGTATGTCTAGCCGCCGCTCTCCGCCAGACCGCAGAGAGGGTGAGGAAGGAGGAACAGGAAAGGTGCATTGATTGGGTTAAGGCTAGGGCTAGAGACTGTGGATGCTCCGAGTGGATTGAAAGGTCTATCAAGAACGATCCAGATGTCGCGATCCGTTCCAGTGGGCGGGAGAGCAAGGAATGAAACATAAGCATCCACACTCCATGCTTCAGGATCTCCAAGATGCAATGACTGAGATTTCTAAGAGAACACAATGGCATCCAGAGACATTCCAGGAATCCATTCATCGAAACAACTGGGTAACGAATTATGCGATGCGATGGGTAGGCGAAGTGGAAAGATGGTTTCGAGAGGATAGTGAGAAGAAGAAGCCATGACCGAGCCGACGGAGGAGCAGGTGGAGCGGATCGAGTGAGGCCGGTCAAGTTCAGGGCGTGGCGTCGATCTGAGAAGAAAATGTACGACCTGTGTACCTCTCGCTACATGGTTCGGTTTATTCCAAACTGTACTTTTCACAACGGACTCCCAGGATTTGAGGTTTTTGAAGTAATGCACGGAAGTCTTATTGGGTTGAAGGGGGTTGGCGCAAAGGAAATAGATTTCGACAAGCGAGCTATTACCGACGAGGCTATCCGATTTCTATTCGACAGTTCAGACGCAGGCCTCATAGAATTCACCGGCATCCTCGACCGGAACGGGAAGGAGATTTTTGAAAATGATCGGCTTCGATGGGACGGTAATACTTACGAAGTCCGCTATCTCAATGGCGAGTGGATTCTTTGGCACTCCGAAGATATAGGTGGTGATAGGCCGTCGCTGGTGTCGATCATCAAGCCAAGTGGCTTAAACGTCGAGGTTATCGGCAACGTGTGGGAGAACCCTGAACTGGTGAATCCATGACCACCTACCGGATTCTTCAAGGGGACGTGATTGAAAAACTAAAGGAACTGCCGGATGAATATGTGCATTGTTGCATAACTTCTCCGCCGTATTGGGGTTTGCGGAACTACGGAGTAGAAGGACAGATCGGACTTGAGAAAACGCCGGAGGAATACGTTGCCAAGATGGTAGAAGTATTCCGAGAAGTCCGCCGTGTGATGCGGAAGGACGGAACGCTGTGGATGAATATGGGAGACAGCTATATAGCAAACAAAACTGGAAATGCGCTCTCTGGATACAATTTGGAGGGAGGACATAAAACTCAGCAAGCGGCTTCTTTAAGACCAGATAAAAAACCAAGTGGGATACTCAAACCAAAAGACCTCTGCGGCATCCCCTGGCGTCTGGCCTTCGCTCTGCAAGCGGACGGCTGGTATCTCCGTTCTGACATTATCTGGGCCAAGCCGAATCCCATGCCGGAGTCGGTAACGGATAGACCAACAAAGGCGCATGAATACCTGTTCCTGCTGACCAAGAGCGACAAATACTTCTTCGACATGTACGCCGTCCGGGAACCGTTCCATGGGACACGCTGGGGCGGCGACCGGTACGAGGTGGACGGCAATGAGTCCAAACAGATCAACGGCCTGGGGCGCAACAGAAACTGCCGGCCCCATCCGGGCGGCCGCAGCTTGCGGACGGTCTGGACGATCCCAACCCAGTCCTTCAAAGGCGCACACTTCGCCACCTTTCCAGAGAAGCTGGTGGAGCCGTGCGTCAAGGCCGGGACAAGCGAGAATGGAGTTTGTGGGAAGTGCGCGGATCCGCAGATAAAAGTTATAAAGAAATCAGGAGGAACCATTGGTAAGAGCTGGCACGATCACAAAGCAGACGCTTCGCAAGGACAACGCATAGTGGATCAAGATTCGGCACACGGTCGTAAAGGTCGAGAACCTTACAAAGTTGAAATGGTCAATTGGAAATCAACCTGCTCCTGCAACGCCGAGGTTGTCCCCGCTACTGTCCTCGATCCCTTCTGCGGCTCTGGAACCACTGGGGTCGTAGCGTTACGCCTATGGAGAAATTTCATCGGGATCGAGTTAAATCCAGAATACATCAAGATGGCTCAACGAAGAATAGGTGACGTAAATACTATGTTTTCTAGTGAGGTACTAAAATGAAGGCAACATGCCAACATTCTGAAGCTATCTTTAAAGATTCTTCGTTTGCCCGGCTGGTTTGGAAGAATCGAGGGTCTTACAGGAGGCTGCCTAAGGAGGAAAGATGAACGATCCAGCTTTACGGGATTCAGGAATAATTACCAGACAGGAACACCGACTTGGGTTGTTTATGTTGTGGTTCTTCTTCTGTGGGACCTTGGTCGCCGGAGGCGTCTTTCTTTTCTGGCTGTTCAGGGACGAAATCCAAACGGCACAGAAGGTAAAAAGCCAGTTAAGCGACGGATTCATGAGAGATATAAAGACTCTAGAGAGCCAGAAATCATTGAGTAATGAGGTCGCGTCTCTGTCAACCCAGGTTACATTGCTAGGTAACTCTCTTGAAGAGATAAAATCTTCCATTGGAAGGACAAACGAGGAGATCAAGATCATTACAAACGCCTATCAGACAACGAATGCGTCCGTGGATGCGATGGGACGACTGATGCTCTTGAAATGGTTGTCGAACGAGTACACAGAAAAGGCGTGGGATAGCGTTGGATCACCAAAAGAGTGAAGTCGAAGTGTTCAATCAATGAACACGAAGGCTAAGGAGTCTAGGAAGCTCTACTGGGCAAAGCGAAGGCTTGAACAGATGGGGTCTTACTGCATTCTCAGCAGGGCTAGCTTAGGTCCTTTTGATCTTTGTTCTTTAAATAAGACAGGAGTTCTTCTAGTTCAAGTCAAGTGTGGCCGATGGGCCAGTGCGGAGGAAGAAGAAACCATCCAGTTGTTTAATCGATGTCCTTGTAACACAATCAAGCAGGTCTGGCGGTTTGATGACCGAAAGCAAGAGCCGCAGGTGAGGACGTATTGAAGTATCTATTTATCTTTATAGCTTTAATCATGGTTGGATGCTCTTGGTCAAACAAGACAGAGGCAATGCGAATAAATGATCCGAGACCAGAAGGATATTTTGTAGTGCCGTTGAATCAAAAAGATTCTTATCAGTGCATTGGCGGATTCTTGTGGTTCAGACCGAAGGGGGAGGATTTCCTGATCCCTGTATGGGAAGGGCATGTCATTTCTCCGTCATCGACCGGCTTAGACCAGCAGCAGTGTTCCGATGGGTAGCCTTCTTTTCCTGATGATGAAGTTCATGCGAATCATAGAGACGGATTACGACTTCCCTATTTTTTGCTTTCTTTTAGCCCTTGAGATCCCTGGATACATAAGGATCTTTCTTTACTGGAGAGCCAATCGGTAGACCCCTATGCTCCCAGGCGATGAGTGGATGGTCGAGTCAGAAAACAAATCGAAGGCCCGGCTCAAAGAAGAGCTGGTCCGCTTGAGGACCGATGTCTTCTTGGATTATCTTAGTTCTTATAATAGGCTAAAGAACAAAGAGACGAAAGAGCGGCTGTTGAGGGCAGTCGAATACCTGAAGGAAGTGGCTCCATTTTTCCAGTTCAATGGCGAGTCTTAAGCGTCCAGATATTTGGGAGTGGGTAGAGGCATACTGCGAGAAGATTGGTCACGGACGGCTCTTACTCGGGGTAGATGTTCATGGGGGGATTGCGAAGCAGGTGGATGTGGAGAAGGTACGGGAGTCCTCCCGGGGGATGGAGTCAAATCCTAAGAAACGTGGACAGGAGATTCTATAGATGAGCGAAGAAGTTATGATATTCAAGGCTGGTAATGAATTTAACATTGACGTATCGAACAAACCAAAGCGAATTGGTTATAGGGGATTCCTTAGCTTCGTCCTCCTATTTGCTCGCCTAAATTGGTTAGCTCGGAAAAGACTATGGGCAGATAGAATGCAGTTTACGGTGTCTGTTCCAATGCGGTGGCTCGCATGACTTATAATAAAATAGATTGACAAAACCTTAAGGCTGAGAGACGATCTAGAACCGTAAGCTAGTGGTTTAGCCGCTCCACAGCGCGTGCTCGGGCGGGTTTGTAGGAATTCTAAAGACCCGCCATTTCATTTTGGAGAATTGAGTTGGAAAGCGATAAGCCTAGTACCGTTATTACCGGCCATCCGTCCAAAGACCTTCTGAAGCTCATCGAAACAAAACAAGTCTACGCAAGAAGTTTGCATCCTAAAGATCGGATTGAGGTTGTAGCTTGCTTGCGTGATGAAGGGTGGGGAATCCCAAGGATCGCCGAGTTGTTCCACATGAGTGACAGCGCGATCCGGAAGGACATCCAGAAAGTCAAGGCGCAACAGGCCCACCGCGTTAAATCAATCAACAGAGATAGGCTTGGGGGTGAAACCTTAAGGCTCTCAGAGATCATCATCCAAAGAGCATTATTCAATGAAAATTACTCTCTCGCTTGGAGGATTCACTGCGAGGCGGTCGATAAACTGTGCCAGCTCGGGTACGTTGACTTGAAGCCCCTCCCGGCCCAGAAGCATGAGTTTACTGGAGCTGGAGGTGGTCCAGTTAAATATGAGATCGTAGAATACAAAATGCCTGCCGAAATGAGGATTGATGTCAACGGCGGAAGCGCCAGCCAAAACTGAAACCATCTTCAGGTTTCCGTGGAAGGAATTTGAGCCGCATAGGTGGCAGTGGGAAGTCCTGTCAGACGAACATCGCTTCAAAGTTCTGCGGTGGCATAGAAGGGCGAGAAAGACGACTCTCGCATTGAATATTCTGCTTCGGGAGTGTGCTAGGCCACCAGGGAAGAAAACCCTCGTCTATGTAGCCCCGACTTACACCCAAGCAAAGTCTATCATTGTTCGTAATCCAGAGATGTTGAGTAAGTACCTTCCGAGTGACGCATTGGCCCGCCCGTTTAACGAGTCAGAGCTATTCGGAGTTTTTCATAATAAATCTGTTCTGATGATTAAGGGTGCCGACAAACCTGAGTCTTTGAAGGGGATCAACGCAAACGGCGTTGTGTTCGATGAGTGGGCCTTGCAGAAGCGGGATATCTTCGATGAGACGTTTCTTCCGATTCTAAAAGAGAACAACGGCTGGGCGATGTTCTGTTTCACTCCGAAAGGGAAGAATCACGCCTACGAATTTTGGAGGAGAGGAAAGGTTACGGACTGGCCCGAGTGGAAATCCTTCGACTTGACGGCTGAAGAGAGCGGTCTTATCTCAAAGGAAGCTTTGGAAGATGCAAGGCGAACGATGGGAGAGGACTTATACCGGCAAGAGTTCCTTTGCGAATTCCTGGAAGAAGCCTCGGCTGTTTTCAAAGGACTCGAGCATTGCGTCCACCAGATTTCTTTAGAGCCTCCGAAGGACGGGAAGGTTTATGTGATCGGGGCCGACCTTGGCCGGCATCATGATGCAACGGTGTTCGTGGTGATGGACGTATCGACCCGGAAGATTGTTTGGATCGAACGGATGACAGAGACGCATTACGCCCTCCAGAAGAAATCGTTGGCAGCTCTTTCGTTCAGATACAACAATGCCCTTGTTCATTTGGACACCACTGGGTTCTCTGCCGGGGATCCGATCATGGAGGATCTTCAGGATGCCAGCGTTCATGTGGAGGGTTTCCAGTTCACGCACACATCCAAGAAGGCTTTGGTGGATGGATTGAGAGTGGCTATTTCACAGAGGTTGATTTCTGTCCCTAGAGTCCCAGAGACGGAGCAGTTGGTCAAGGAGCTTCAGGATTTTGAAGTCAAGCTCGGATCGGATGGCTCTGTGCGTGGCTATGGTTGCCCGGAGGGAGAGGGATATTATGACGATTGCGTGATCGCATTGGCTCTGGCGGTTTACGGATTGAAAGGGGATCTCTACGCGAAGCGGGAAGAAGATGTTTCAGGTCTTTATGAGTCGGCGTTAGAGGATTTGGCTTCCGCTCAGAGGCTTGGATTTTAAATGAGTGTAGTCCGTATGAGTTGCTCTGAGGAACACGTACATATTCGAGGGGGAAGTTCCCCACTAAAATCAGAAGGGAACATGGCATACATTTGTTACGATCTTAAATCAAAGAAAACGAAATGGGGTCTTCTTCCTTCTAAAGATTGCGTTGACCATGACGGGGGAGAATTCAAGGAGTCTCCTCCAAATGTTGGGGTTCCGGTTTCTCAGGTTGCATGATGAGCATTAACCCGGACGTGATGGCTGAGTTCACGATCAAGGTTTTTAAGGATGGGAACGTAAACATCTCAGGTCCTATTCAGAACAAGGTTCTTTCTCTTGGAGTTCTAGAACTTGCCAAGAAAGCAGTGATAGACTTCAACCCTGCGAAAGACGGTGGCGGTCTAATTGTACCTCTTGGTGGTATACCCGGTACGTCATAACGAACGAAGGGAGGTGATTGATCCAGTGGCTTCAAAAAAGAAGGGTGGAAAGAAAAAGGGAACCAAGAAACCCAAAGGATCTCCGGGGTATTAAACTTTGATGAGTCCGGCTGTCCGCATCGTTCTGTCTTATGTCCTCGCTTCTTTCATAGGATTGGTGGATGTCTATGACGAAGAGGCAACGGAGCATAACAAGACTCAAGGATGCGAGACAGTCGGGTTCGTCACTTCCGGGAAGAGGGCAGCCCCGGTGTATCGGTTGATCCATTGCCCTGATGAGGCAGTGATCAAAGGCGGGCGTGGAATCTGGATCGATGCCGACAGGCTTCCAGATTTTAAGAAAGGGGAGGGTTAGATGCCTTATCGAGGTAAGGGCGGGGAGTTCTTAGGTTACAAGAAAGAGATGGGTTGTGCTGGAGGGAAGGCAAAGACTCATGCTGTCCCCGGTCCAGGGACGATCTCTGGAGATGTCTACAAGCCGATGGTTTCAGGCAAGGCTGGGAAGCGGAGGCGGTTCGTTGGTATGGGCAGGACTCCTAAGCAAGTTTACGGTTAGATGCCACCAGTTGGTTCGAAAGTTCACAGGTGTGTTGAGGATTTAAAACGAGAGGGTCGCAAGTTATCCTCAGCGATTTCGATTTGCCAATCCAGCGTTAAACAGTCTTACCAAACGGGGAAGACAATATCTGGTGGTAAGCGCAGAAGGAGACGCCGATCGAGGTCTTAATTCGTCGAGAAGAAGCCCGGGCGAGGCTTCTCACTAAAAACGTCAAGTATCCAGTCATCACGACGAGATGGGTCAACCCTCTAACCAAAGAGGAAAGTTTGGTTTCTTCCTGCTGCTTCCAAGGCTTGCTCGACTCGACCTTGGACGACATCGACTTGGCAGGAATGGGTACGGTCATCATCGGGAACGTCTGCAAGGCTTTGAAGCAGGGAGATTTTGACCACGACCGGCATCTTGAGCTGCATCTCCAAATGGAACCCGAGTCGGACTTGATCCAGTTGCCTTGGCCCGGGATGCCAGATGACAGTCCAGTTCCTCTCGATGTGGATCTCCTTCCGTTCGATGCAGTCCCTTTCTACGAGAAAGAGGACGGGCGATTTAAGAGGTTGATAGATCGTCAGAGAATGATGATGAGAATCAAAGAGGTTTGGGTCCCTTACCTTAAATCGGAGATGGAGAGGCATGGCGCATCCTCATCCAGTTCCAATTCCTGATTCAGAGCTGGTAGGAGAACCCAAAGACGAGCAAACCGTCAGATACTCAGATCCAGAGAATCCTCCAACCAATATTCGAGGAGGAACGGAGGTTTCTGAAGATTGGCCTGACCCTTGGCCTTTGACTGGAATGACAAATCGAGAGTGGGCGGTGATGCTACTGACTTACATCTTTGGCTCTGACGTGATACCCATCTCTGATCCAGAGGTAGTCAAAAAAGTCGAGTACCTCACGCGGGCCTTGGACATTGCTTGCATGTACTCTCAACCACCAGGTCAGAAGATCAGGCTTAGGCTTTGCGATCTTCTGGATGAGGCTCTGGACAAGATTGAAGTCCTTGATGGGGTTCAGTCAGGTGGATGGGTTTCTCAGTCACGGAACGAAGTAGAGATGGCGAGGAGATTCAAGGGAAGGTGATTTATGCCTGAAGAGCGCACAGAACTTTCCGCGAAGATCATCCAAGAAAAAGGATCCTACCCAGACTACCCGAAGTACATGTACGTCAAGGTCCAATCAGAAAAGCTCCAAGAGTTTGAATCTTGGATTTCAACTCACCTCCATGCGATAGAAACGGCTATGGGGCCTGTTTTTTCAAGGCTTCAAGAGGAGGAAAACCAGTACGAAGGAAATATGCCTGGAGCCGACTATCCGTACAGCGGAGCATTCAGGCTTAACTACCCTCTGACGAAGAGAAAGGTTCGCGATATTGTAAACAGGCTAAAGCAAGCGTACCTAGATTCTGACCCTATCTGGGCCGTGACGGTTCCTGAGAACTTTGAAGTGGCATTGCGTCCTTTGGTGGATAAGCTTGAGAAGGCATTGGATACGGTAGTCGATCATCACCTCGAAGCTTTGGATGACTTCGCACAGGCTTTATTCGATAGCGGACTGCATGGGACAGGGGCGGTGGTCCCGGACTGGGATTATAAGAGAGCCTACAGACGAGACATTGAGAGCTACCGTGGGTTTGACAATACAACCCAAGCCAGCCTGGAAGACCTCCTGAAGTTCGAGGAGAAATACTCCGACTGGAAAGACTCCGAAGACGCTTCTCGGATTCACTCCAAGCTTCTTTCAGGGAACGATGTTGAATTTGAGGGGGATTATAGGGCGGAGGTCAGAAACACTCCGACCTTCCGAAGGATCCAGACAAAAGATCTGAGAGTGTACCCGAAGGTGGAAGGGTATCAAGGACTGAGGACAACCCCTATTTATGGGTACATTCGTCACTTCACGTTCTTTGAACTGAAAGAGCTTGAGGAGAGTGAATATCTTGAATCTGGATCTTTGCAGAAGATCATCTCTGGACGCGGGACTGACCCGAACGATCCGAATACCCAAAATGAGCCGGTCGATGTTTTCATAGGGACAGTCCGGTATCCTGTTCAAGGCAAGAAGGTTCAGTCTTACAAAATCTGGTTTTCCGTGAAAGACCGGATTCTCTTGAGGACCCGAGGCTATACGTGGTGGTATGGGGAGCCAGACCTCATCCCGTTTTACGTCAGGCAGGAGGAAGGCGGGTTCTTCAAACGCGGGATAGGATGGGATCTAAGAGACGAGCATGTCGCCCTTGTCGTCATGTTGAACATGTACATCAATGCGATTGACATGGCGAACTCACTCCGGCTGAAGGTTAAAAAAGGGAGCCTTGCGGAACTTCATCTTCTGATGAGAAGGTGGAGTCCTCATCTAGGGACTCCTTGGAAGGACAATCCGAACGAAGTGGATCCCATGCCAATGTCCACTGCCCACATCTCCGCTCAGGTCGAAGGGATGGAGATCATACGAAGGAATGCGGATGAGGGGACAGGAACGACCGCTTTACAGAGTGGGCGTGAGTCCCCAACAGACCCTCGCGCACCGGCTGCAAAGGCAGCGATGTTGCTACAGCAAGTTGAGCCGAACATGAAGGAGTACGTCCGGTCTCTGGAGCCTGCATTCCGGCAGGTCGGCAGATGGCTGATTTGGATGTATTACCAAGGGATCCGGTTGGGGTGGGTGAGAGGGATGCCTGGCATTGAAGAGATGCCGGTTGATCTGTTCACGCAGATCGTAAACCAACTCAACCCAAGGGCCATCTTGTTTGAGTACGACCGGAACGGGAGGACAGAGAGAAACCTGACCGTGATTCAGCTTCTCGCTCAGTATGCCCCTCAAGGGGTTCCAAGGGCATTGAAGATCGCCATTTCCCAGATGAGCAGCGAATGGGCGAGAGTCATCAATGAGATCCCGTTAGAGCCTGTGGTTGGTCCAGCAGGTCCTCCTGGAATGGCAGGCCCCACGCCAGCGGGAGAATTCCCTCCTACGGTGTCTATGCCAAGTCCAGTTCCATCCGCTTTAGGAGCGACCAATGGAGCGCCTTGACATCCCCTACTTCAACCCGTTCTCTCCAGAGTCTATCCAGCCGGAAGGAATATCTAGGAGAATCAGATCCAATAGGGCGAAGGAGAAAGATGCTAAGAAACGGTTTGAGAGATCGGTCTCAGCTTACCAAGCTCTTATCGCTTCAGATACCTATGCTCCAATCCGCGAAGATGCGATGCGGACTCTCTCAGAGTGCGTCAACGAACTCATACGACACGCTGCGGAGTGCAAAGACTGCTGCCATCTTTCCGCTTTCATGGCGGCTAGGATTGAGTTCATACGAGAGATTCTCCTTCAACCCGTCCAAGCCGTTTTGGAGGACGATTTAAAGCGGAAAGCGGAGGAGTCCGTGTCAGAGGTGGCTGGCTGATGTATGTAGGAGAGCGTAGATGGGAGGAATTCTTTTATTACCTCCATGCAATCAGCGATGCGAGGCTTACCGGAGTCTTTAGCTTCCGGGTGGTAGAGGGAAGGCTGACGAGTTCGACGATGAAAGAGATCAAGTCGATGCTCTATAAGAATGGGATCCGTCCACATGAGATCCTGCCCGTTTTAGAAAAAGGAGGGGTGACTTAATGGTTGTTCCGGATGGTGAAAAGGTAGAAGATCCTGAGAAGCTAGATCCAGAGAACCCTGTTGTGGTGGAAAATCCACCAGGAGAGCCTAGTGGAGATAAAGAGCCAGGAGGAGAAGGTGAGCCAGCTCCTTCTTTGGCAGATGTTCTTAAGAAAGTTGACGACCTGAACCAATCAATCTCCGAGAGAGACAAAAGGATAGAGGCTCTTGAGGGGAAGGCTAAGGAAGAGAGGCCTGTTTCAGAAGGGCCTAAGCCACTCGCCCAACCCAATATAAAAGCTTTCGTAGAAAGCTACACTCCGAAGGCGAAGGAGATATTTTCTTCGGAGGAAACATCTGAGAAAGATAAGTTTGACGTGATGTTTGATGTCGCGGACAAAATGCTTGGGTCCGTACTGACAGACAAGGTCCTTCCAGCCTTTCAAGCCGTTGCAGACAGACTATCGGATCTGTCGAACAGACTTGAGGCATCTGAGATTTCAATCTCTGATCCAGACTTTGTACAGATCAGGGATGAGATATTCGGGATCTTAAAGAAACTTCCTGCTTCAGAGAGGGAAAAACCTGATGCTGTTTCATCCATCTACGCTCAGTTAAAAGGAAAGGTTTCCAAGAAGGAACCGGCGAAGGTTCCGTCACGAGAAGTGCTGCGTGACGTTGGGGGTGGGACAAACGGAGCTTCATCTGGAAAGGGCGTAGTCGTTCTGTCTGCCGATCAGGAAGAGGATCGGAAACAGATCTCAGGTGAAGCCGGACACGAGATGAGTCCTTCCGACTATAAGATGAAGTACGAAGCGAAAGTGAAATATTACAAGTCCCAAGGAAAGAAAGTTCCGGCGACCTTAAGGGACTTCTAAATATTTCCCTTGCTTTTTTTGTTCTGATTTGGTATGTGATTTAGTTGTAAGCTTGTAACCGCTCACAGCTCGTGCTAAAGCGGACTGGAATGATCTTCCGGTCCGCTTTTTTGTTAAGGGTGTCGGGGAAAACAGGAATAGAACGGGGGAGGGGCGATTGAAGCTTCTCCCCCCACGGTACAGGAAGTAAAGCACATCCTACCCAATCCGGCGAAGAGTCGGACCCGCGTGTAACCCACAGAATCCATCACGCCCAGCGCGATAGAGTCGCGCCAAACAGGGACTATCCCTAATCAACCGTTAAAAAAGCGGAGGGTGTGATGGCACAACAGAGTATCGAATACGGTCGAAGGGCTGGAACCTCCCAGTACGTCTTTGACTGGCCGATCGGTGCCTCCGAGGTTTTCAAGAAAAAGGGCGGGGCGTTCATGGTAGATGACGCAAGTGGACGTCTTGATATTGCGACAGCGACAGGAACGAAGATCCAAGGGTATGCGCTGTTTCAGTCTGACTTCACCGCCAGTTCCACAGAAGGGGCAACGATTCTCCCGATTGATATGGATCTCGATAACATCTACGAGCTTCCGATCAACGGGGCAACAGTGTGGGCTGACACGATGCGCGGTAAGGTTTGCGACTTATCTGTCGTCAGTAGCATTCAGGGTTTGAATTTAGGTGCATCTGCGGTTGACATCGTTGAGCTGATTGACGATGGGACAACGAATCCGGCAGGCACGGTCGTAAGCGCGTTGTGCAGGGTGAACATAAACAACGTGACCCGTGCTGGTGTGGTTTAAAGGGGAGGGCGTAGACGATGGCTGTTGGTGAATGGCCTAAAGGTATGGTGGAGGACCGCTACGACTTCCTCTTTGAAGCCTACAATCAGTCACAGGGGAAGGTGGACCTCCTGTTTGAAGTCAGGAATCCGAAGGATGGAATGTTCGATCAGGTGACAACCGGTATAGGGATGGGTCAACTCGTCCAGAAAGCCACCGGGGACACCTCGATCACGTTCCGAGCGCCTACGGAAGGGTTCACTGCATTTACGGCATACCGTCAGTTCGATGATGGTCTGAATTTGTCGAGATTGACGGTGGAGAGGTTTCCGGCTAACAAGGTGAAGGATCTGGTTGAGACCAGCATCCGGTCATGGGGATCTGCCCTGAGAAGGACCGAAGAGACATTCGGTTCTGCGTTGTTCAGAAGGGGCGGATTCACGGCCGGTCATGCAGATTTCAGCGCAGTCATCGCTGGATTGATCAACCAGCAGACGGACAACTTGGCGTACGACGCGAAACCGTTCTTCAACAAGTCCGACAACACGAGAACATCGAAGGGCGGGACGACGTACTACAATGCGATTTCCGCGATTCTTTCCGTTGCAAACTACGAGGCTCTTTACGAGCTTGTGTTTGTGACGAATGCATACGATGAGCGGGATGAGCAGGTTGATTTGAAGTCCATGGGGCAGGTCGTTCTGGTGGTTCCCCCGCAGCTCAGGGCTGAGGCATTTACAGTTCTTGAGGATGAGATTCTAGCGGGCGCTCCGAACGAGCAGAAGAACCCGTGGTACAAGACGGCAGTCCCAGTGGAATGGGACTTCCTGAAGGGAAACGCGACTGCTTGGTATGTTGGGGTCGCAAAGCAAGGGATCCGCTACTACCGAGCCTCGAAGCCTGAGATTCGGATGTGGCGTGATGAGAACAACGGGGATTACAAGGCATCGATCTGGTGCCTGATGGGATGGCTGGCGCAGAATTTCAGATTTTGGGGTGCCAGCAATTCGCCGACCTCGTAAGACGGTGACACCGAGGGTCTTGGGAAGGAATTTCTGATGCCAACGGGAGCGGGACCGATGCCAAGGGATTCTCGGTTCCCTCCCGTGGCGGATGACTGGAGAAGCCAACAGGAGTTCGGGACGCATGTGGTTTTCCGGGAAGGGAAATGGTGGTTTGAACCGCACTGGTTATTCCACGGGAAGAATCTTCACCGTGAGCAGGCGCGGAGAGACCGGAACCTTGCGATCCGTTCGTACTTCGGCGCCCAGACAACCGACCCTGGACTTTAACACAAACAGGAGAATTTAAATGAAGCTAAAGAGATTGGCAGTCTCGGCCGCCGTCTTCGCCGTTGTTCTTGGTCTGGTGGTCGGTGGATTCTTGACGAACTCGGCTAAGGCAGCGGTCAGCAACAAGCCGAGTATCAACGTAGGGGAGTTCAGGTCGTTCGTCTTCAGTGCAACAACGGCTATCCCTTACGCGCATAGCAGTTCGGATACGGCCGCTCAGATACTTGTGATGACAGGTGAAAATGCCCCTGCGGCTGGAAACGTGCTGTTTGGGTTCTCTGTGTATGCGTCAACGGCAGGAGCGACGGCTGCTTTGTACGATGCGGCTAAGACTCTTGATGTAGCAACGGCCGCATTGGAGCGGACTAAGTTCATTGATGAGATCGGGGAGGCAACACAGTACGACACATTCTATTCCGACTGGCCTGCCCCAAGGAAATTGGTGAATGGTCTCGTCATTATCACGACGAACACCCCGTGCGTCGTAAGTATCTATAAGGAATGAGGAGGAGGTCACTCCTCCATGAAATGGGCGGCGCTCTGGTGTTGTTTGCCATTGGTTCTCCTTATCCAATGGCCGCATTGGAGCGTCGCTCAGTCTGCCTGCCTGAATTGGGCTGCTTGGGCTGCGTTAGCCGCATCTGTTTCGTTTCTTGAAACGATCCCGAGAAGGACGGTTAAATTCCCGTTCTTCTCTTTGGTAGTTGTCGCACTCGCCATTCGGTATCTTTCTGATGTTCTTCCACAGTTGATTTATACAGACTGGACGGCTGCTTGGGGGATGGTCGCAGCTTTCGGATCTGGTGCGTGCTGGGTGGCGATTGTTCTGTTTGGAACGGCTTCCATCGTCCGTAACTCCCCATCTCCTGGACGGTGGTTAGCCCCAGTTCTGTTTATCTTCCAGATCGTTTCTCTACTTCTCATCCACTTGCACGAGTGGGGCATTTACTCCTTTTGGAGGATCTCGGATAACCCGGGTGGGTTCCTTCCAACGGCCCACATCTATGCTGACATTTCAGCATTATCGGTTCCTATTCTTTTCTCTTGGGCATGGTGGGCTGCGATCCCTGCTTTCTTTGGGATTCTGATCTCGAAGTCGATGACGGCGATGATCGGGCTATTGGCTGGAGCGGCTTGGCTTTCATGGAGAGGGTGGAACGAGAACAAACGGATCGTCCTCTCTATGGTATCTTTCGTCGCTTTCTCCTGCGTTGCTTTTCTCATTCAGACCCCCTTCCACATGTTCGTAAATCTTATTCTTCTTCGTGTAAGGACGTGGGTGGCGGCTGCAATGGCGATAGTCCGTAATCCTCTTGGGATTGGGATGGATGCCCTTGCATATTCCAGAGAGGTGCTTGAAAAGACGAACCTACATGTCCTTCCGCACTCAGCTTCTGACGCTTTGAACACTCTCCTTTACACCGGATGGATAGGGTTTCTCATCTTGGCGTATCTCGTCTACCGGGGGTTGAGGGATTTAGGGAGTGATCCGAAGTCTGTCTCTCTCGTGATTACGTTTGTGATGTGCTGTTTCGCTAGGGTGCTTGGATTCCCACAAGTGGCATTGGTCGCGTGGGTGGTGTGGATGGCATGGCGGATTGACGATGCAAACGGGATCAATCGTCCCTCGTTGAGTTATGGGGATTTGGTGGAGGGAGTTACGAAAATAGAGTCAAAGGAGCCTCTCTATGCGTAAGTTCTTTTTGGTGGCGACCATCTTCTTGTGGGCAACCAGCTCGTTCGCCGAACCGCCGACAAGGGATTACACGACGGTTACGAAGATAGCTACGGCGACCGGGGTCATTTCTGATAGCACTCTATGGGACCCAGATTCCGGGAAGCGGATCGTCCTTCTGGGTGTCTTCGTCAGCTCAGATGTCTTCGTGGATATCGAATTGGAAGTGAGCGATGTGGATGCTATCAACCCTATCCACCTAGAGTCTCCTGGGTCAAAGCTGATCGAGTCTGGCGGAAGACCCATTTGGGTAGGAGCGAAAGACGATATCTTGAGGTGGTCTACTAATGTTCAGCCGATCACGGCGAACATTTCCATCATGATTTGGGGATATGAAGAACAGGTTGGATGATTCTGGCATGGCTGGTCGCCTTGGTCATACCGTTTCTCTCCTTCCCGGCCGTCCCAGCTTCCATTTTTCTTCCGGCGGCATGGTCAAAGAGCAGACTCATGGGGAGTCTGTGTTTGGCGAGCCTGTTCATCCAGAGGCAACATCATCTTTCTGTCCCAGTTTTCATGGGATTAGCGGGTCTGTCGGTTCTTCTATTCCGGTCAAAAGGCTGGCTCGCTCTGCTCATCGCGTTGTCGATCGGGCTGGCTTGTCTGCTTCACGAAGGAAATCTAGGCCTTCAAGTCTCCATGAGGGTAGAGACATGGAGAGCGTTGCTGGAGGCTTCCCTAGATCATCCAATCGTAGGAAACGGGTTCTCTCTCCTAACAGCCCCCGTAGTCTTCTCAAGGTTCGGGACTCCGCTGCACAGTCCTCACTCAGATTGGATCTCTTTGGCCTTCCATGCGGGCTGGCCCGCTGTCGTCCTTGCGCTTCTACTTTCGATTTCTGCAGTCCTCCCTTTATCGGATTCATTCTACCGAAGGGGCCTGCAATGTTCGCTTGGAGTCTTTTGTGCGATGGCGGCTGTCCGAAACACCGTAGACCAGCCGGGCGTCGTGTGGGTCGTGTTCTTGTTACTCTATCAGATCATTACAGCTAAAGGAGGAAGGGATGCCAACGGACATAGAGATTCTTGAAAGCAAGGAAGCAGTCCTTTTAAGGAAGGAGAGGCAACTTAAGCTCTTGGAGGAGCAAGTCTGCCGGGAGAGGGATGGTCTGAAGGCCCAGATCCTTAAGGAACTTTCGGTGGAGAGGGCCGAGCTTGAGAAGCTAAAAGATGAGGTAGGCCCTAAGTTAGAAGAGCTTAAAAAGGTGAGGGTTGAGGCGGATGCTTCTATGGCAGAGCTTAAATCCATTCAGGTTCAAGTCTCAAAGCAACAGGCGATTCTCTCACAAACAGCAAAGGACGTATCGTCCGAATCCTCAGAGTTTTCAAAATCAAAGGAAGAATTTAAGAAGCATGAGACCGAGACTAGGATTGCTTTGGACGACAAATCGAATTATTTAGAGGGTCTTCAGGCGAAGCTGAAAGACAAAGAGGTTTCCTTGGATGACTCCGTAGTTAAGAGGGAGGCCGAGATTGTCCAGAAAGAGAGGCGGACGGCTCTTTTACTTGAACAGGCAAGGGTTCAGTTTGAAGAAGCTGGGAAAGTGGCTGAAGAGGCCAGGACGAAAGAGACCATCCTCACTGGGAAGCTCGAAGTCCTAAAGAAGAAAGAGGAGGAGCGTAACGCGGAGTTTGACTCCCGGGAGCAGGCGATTTCATCTGAGAAGGCCAAACTTGAAGAGAGAGAGAAGGATGTCTCTGTGAGAGAAGGAGTAGTGACGCAGAAAGAGGAAGCTTCCAATCAGCTCATGGTCGGCCTTGAGAAGGCGAAGGTGGACATCGAGATCGCTGATGGGAAGGTGAAGAAGCGGGAGATGCTGGTTAATGCCCTGATTGAGAAGCATAACTTAGCAGAGGAGCTTTCAAAGCTTGAGATCGCCCCTAGTAACTAACCAGATCCTCTTTCAGACCTATACGATGACCACCGCTGGAACCGGACAGCAGTTCCCGGATACGGCTATTCGGGATGGGTACAAGACGGTGTTTAAGAACAGGCTTGGCTCGACCGGGAACTTCTACCTTGGTAGCAGCAAAGCGAATGTTGAAGCGACGGCTACGAGGAAAGTCCTTGAGGCTGGGGAGAGTATTACCGTCGAGATCGACAACCTGAATAGGGTGTGGAGGGACGCCGACAACTCGGTTGATAGGTTGGAGGTAACAGTGTTAGCCCCATCCTAGATATGTTTCCAAAGTTTTCTCCTATAAATCAGGGAGATAAGTTGAAAACAAACTCCGAATTCATCGGCTATTTTAAACAGGGTATCTCCAGAGGATCTCATGGATCTGATTCTTATTACATCCGATTCAGTTAACTTTGAGTTTCCTTGTTTACTTCCCCTAGGAATTCGGTCCGGATGTTTTTTCATCCAATGATATTTTCCTCTGAGTGGAATTTGGAGTCCATTTCTGTAGGAGTGGAGTTGATTTTCTGACGGTGTAACCCATTCCAGATTCTCTAATTTGTTATCTGTCTTGATGCCGTTTTTGTGGTTGACTTGGAGTTTTGGGTGAGGGAGTCCTTTGAATGCTATTAGCTCGAACCTATGTATGAGTGCGAATTTTCTCTTTTTCGTTTTGGGTTTATTTGAAAGAAGGACCCGGGGATAACCGTTGATGTCTATTTGTGGTTTCAAGATTTTTAGCGGAGCAAACCCTCCATTTGGTAAGGAATGCGGATGAACCCGTTTAACTCGTCCAAGCGTGCTTACCGAATAGTTCGGGAATTCGGATATAGGTCGCCAAAGTTCTTTGCTCATGCCACGTTATTTTACTCTATCCTGTTCCTATTATCAATATCAAACGTATTCCCTGACGAGGTTTCCGTTGGTGTAATCGGTGTCAAGAACGAAGGAACGAAACTCACTAGGCGGAGATTCATCAACTTCGTAGGGGCTGGAGTTGACTGCGCCGATGACTCCGCAGCCCCCGAGACGGACTGCACAATCTCTGGAGGTGGCGGGTGGGCTGATGACGGTACGCTTATCCGTCTCGACACATCGACCGACAACGTGACGGTCGGGTCTGCCTCTGATCTAGGGAAACTAGGGGTAGATGGGGACACGGACGAGATCCAGCTCCTCATCCAAGGCAATGCTACTCAGACGGCAAATCTAGCCGTGTTTGAGAATTCGGCCGGGACTGACCTAGTAACTATAGAGGGCGGTGGGGACATCAACATAGACGGCTCAAACGTGAACATTACCCTCCAGCATACAGGCGGTGACGAATTTGGTTTGCACACAGAAGCTGGGAGCATCCTCTATTTAAAGGATGACACGGATGGCCGAATCGCTCTCATTATGCGAGGGGATAATTCCGTTGGGATTGGGGAGGTTGGATTCGCCATTACCTCTTTCAAAGTTACCACGGACGGTACGGGGACAGGGGAGGTGATACTCCCAACCGACTCCGTAGATCCACAAGAGCTTGATGCGATAGACGAACCGGCGAACGGGGAAATATATTCGTTTAGTTCTTCAACCGGAAGAGGGGAATGGATTGTTGACGCTGGAGGGTCCAGTGGCGGTTGGACAGACAACGGAACGGACATCAACCCAACAACCTCCACGGACAATGTAGGGATAGGGGGGACTTCTCTCGGGAAGCTATCTGTAGATGGCGACACAGACGAGGTGCAACTCCTTATCCAGGGTAACGCTACCCAGACAACCAGCCTAGTCGTATTTGAGAACAGTGGGGGGACGGATCAACTGACTCTCAGCAATTCGGGTGCATTAACCATTACAGGTTTAGCGACGACTGTTGGATTGGCCTCCACAGGGGACATTGACCTGGACGCAGCTAATGCGAACATTACCCTCCAGCACACGGGCGGAACAGAATTTGGAATCCACACCGAGGCCAACGA
>ERZ1292625.1462-Hain-H41-01um-R1-1462-length-27914-cov-11_pt2 | contig 24268 bp, 25 predicted proteins | sample MGYA00564400_ERZ1292625 | MGnify/ENA primary metagenome ERZ1292625 (study PRJEB36523, sample SAMEA6512639) | groundwater metagenome | collected 2019-01-08 | study: AquaDiva: Metagenomics assemblies of 32 groundwater samples | reverse complement strand
TTTGTAAGTTTTGTGTCGTCAATGGCGACTGCTATTGTGGTGGTCACGCTTATGCAACAAGCGCCCGAGCCGGTGCTCCAGAGCATCACAAACGTCGTCGAAAAAACGATTGAACGAATTGTACCAACAGTTGTTGAAAAACCCGGTAAGACTATTGTGGTAAAAGATGAGGACTTGCTCGTGGCCGCAATCGAACGCAACAACAAGAGCGTCGTTTCATTTCGTGTTGTTGGGGAAGATGGGGAAGCACGTCTTTCAGGCATAGGCACAATCATTTCATCCGACGGACTGGTTATTACCGACAAGGCAAACTTTGGAAGCGGTGTGCTCACCACGACGATTGGAGGAACCAAATATCTTCTTGAGGTAATTTCAAATGAAAAGGAGGGATCTCTCGGACTAGGAAAACTAAAGCTTGTTTCTCCGACAGCAAGTGGAACCACGCCTGTCTCGTTTATACCAGTTACTTTTGGCGACATGAGTACGCTCAAAGTAGGACAGACAGCTATTGTGCTCGGTGGACGAGACGGCAAGACCATCACCACGGGACTTATTACGACCCTCGACACGCGCACAATTACCAACAAAGATACGAAAGTGGAAACAAAGGTTATTAGCAATATCAATCTTTCTCAAATGTTCGGCATGAGCTCCAATGGCGCGCCGATTATCACACTGAATGGTTTGGTTATTGGTTTCGTGAGTATTGATGAGGCGACTGGATCACAATCAGGGGTTCCTGTAACCGAAGCTAAAAAGTTCATTCCAGTAACACCAGTCTCTGCGACACCAGCTACAAAAAAGGCGCAATAAGAAGTCTTTAACAAAGATTTGACAAGAATCTCTAGCTGTCGTACATTACACACATATGCCACCACCATTCAACAATTTTACTACCAAAGCCCGTGAAGCGATTCGTCGCGCTCATGAGCTTGCTGTGGAGCGCGGACAAAACCATGTTACGCCCGCGCACCTTTTGTCCGCTCTCGTACTCGACGATGAGAGTATTGTAGTCTCAATGTTCGATCGTCTCGAGATTGATTCCATTGTTTTCACTGAGGAGGTCCTGGATCTTATCGAACCTTCAAATGCAGCGCAAAATACGGTCTCACCTTCGTATCAGCTTTACCTTACGCCTGAGCTCGGACAGATTTTGGGAGAGATTGCACCGCGCCTTGCCACAGAACTCAAGGACGAACATATTTCTTGCGAGCATCTTTTAATCGCAATCTTTGAAGTTGGTGGCCCTGCACAAGAGCTTCTTATTCATCATCATATTGACCGCGAAACGATTATGCGAGTGCTTCAAGATTTCAAAGCACAGAACATAACTGACAATACGCCCGTCAAGAAGCTTAAATCAATATATAAATACACACGCAATTTGACCGCACTTGCGGGAGAGGACAAACTCGACCCTGTCATCGGACGCGATACGGAGATTAGTCGTATTATTCAGATTCTTTCTCGTCGTACAAAAAATAATCCGATTATTATCGGTGAAGCTGGGGTAGGGAAGACAGCCATCGTTGAAGGGCTTGCTATTCGTATGGCAAAAGGTGATGTTCCAGAATCTTTGAAGGGAAAGGAGCTTGTTTCACTCGATCTTGGTGCGCTCATTGCGGGAACAAAGTATCGCGGAGAATTCGAAGACCGTTTGAAAAAAATCATGAAGGAAATTGAACGTGCTGAAGGGAAGATTATTCTTTTCATAGACGAGATCCACACCATCGTTGGTGCGGGTGCGGCTGAAGGTTCAATGGATGCATCCAACATGCTGAAGCCTGCGCTTGCACGAGGAGAGCTTCGCGCTATTGGTGCTACAACACTTCGCGAATATCAAAAACACATCGAAAAAGATCCTGCTCTCACACGTCGTTTTCAGCCTGTTATGACAAGTGAGCCGTCTGTTGAAGATGCGATTGCAATTCTCCGAGGACTCAAGGAAAAATACGAACTCTTTCATGGTGTGCATATTACGGACGATGCGATTATTTCTGCTGTAACGCTTTCGAGTCGATACATTACTGACAGATTTCTCCCAGATAAAGCAGTCGACCTTATTGATGAAGCGGCGTCATCACTCCGTATTTCACTTGAAAACAAACCGCCTGTTCTCGAGGACGCTCATCGTCGCATCATGCGTCTTGAGATAGAAAAGGAGGCGCTCAAAAAGGAGGCTATGCTTCAAGGAGAGGAAGGTAAGAATGCGAAAACGCGCACCAAGAAGATTGAAAAAGAAATCAGCGACCTCCGCGAAAAAACTCATGAGATCGAACTCAAGTGGAAGAATGAAAAAGAACTTGTTGCTGAAATTCGTGAAATCAAGCAAGGTCTTGAGTCTGCGCGCCTTGAATCAGAGAACGCAGAAATGAAAGCGGATCTTGCTGTTGCAGCAGAGATTCGTTATGGACGGATTCCAGCACTTGAAAAAGAGCTCACGACAAAAGTTGCTCGTCTAAAAAAACTTCAATCCTTTCGCCGTATATTGAAAGAGGATGTTACTGAATCGGACATTGCTGAGGTCGTTGCACGCTGGACTGGCATCCCAGTACAAAAAATGCTTGAAGAAGAAGCAGGGAAGCTTGCGCACATAGAATCTGAACTTGCAAAAAGGGTTGTTGGTCAAAAGGAAGCTATCCAAAAAGTTGCTGATGCTGTCAAGCGTTCGCGTGCTGGTATTGCAGACCCAAATCGTCCAATTGGTTCATTCTTGTTTTTAGGACCTACAGGTGTTGGAAAGACTGAACTATCAAAAGCTCTCGCGCAATTTATGTTTAATGATGAAAAATCTTTGATACGTATCGACATGTCAGAATACATGGAGAAACACTCGGTTTCAAAAATGATCGGTTCTCCACCAGGGTATGTAGGACACGAGGAGAGTGGAAATCTTACAGAGATTGTACGTCATCGTCCATACTCCGTACTTCTTTTTGATGAGATTGAAAAGGCTCATCCTGAAGTATTCAACATATTACTCCAGGTTCTCGACAATGGACACCTTACGGATTCAAAGGGACGTACTGTGAACTTCAAAAACACTGTTATTATACTCACGTCAAACATTGGCTCAGAGCATATTGACAAGATGCAATCTATTGGCTTCGGTTCACACAAGAGTGATCAGCTTGATTATGTCGAAGCAAAGGAGCGTGTCATGTCGAGCCTAAAAAACTTTTTCCGCCCAGAATTTTTGAATCGCCTCGATGAGATTGTCATTTTTGACATTCTTTCGCCTGAGGTCATCGCTGAAATCGTGAAGCTTCAAGTCGATATCGTGAAGAAGCGTCTCGGTGATAAAGAAATTACCCTCAATGTTTCCAATGAAGTACTCACGTATCTTGCAGAGAAGGGTTATGATCCTCACTACGGAGCTCGCCCTCTCAAGCGTTTGATACAGAACAAGATATTGACCCCCGTTGCTTCCTTTATGATCTCCGCGGGAATGCTCAAAGGTGGACGTGTTATGGTTACGATGGAGAAAGGGGAGGTGGCAATTCGTATCGAGAAAAAATCTTCGGTCAAACCCCGTGTTCGCGCAAAGGAGGCTTAAGAAACGCCTCTTATTGAACTCGATAAAAAAACATGATAGAGTGAGCAAACGCTATTAAGCGTGAGCTCATCTTGCGTAGGTGGTGGAGTGGTCTATCACAAGAGACTGTAAATCTCTCGCCTTCGGGCTTCGAAGGTTCGAATCCTTCCCTACGCACAAGAAAAAGCCCCTAGTTAGGGGGCTTTTGTGCGTAGGGAGTGACTGAATAGTTTCAGTCACGTAAGGATTCGAACGGCGGAATGTGAAATTTTTAACAAAAAATTTCTATGAGCCGGTGCCCAGACCGAACCGAGTGGCGACGAGGCGAGAGTCGAGGGAGAAATTCCTTCCCTACGCACAAAATCAACCACATGACTTACCTAAGTCATGTGGTTTTGATTTTGTAGCTGTAGGAAAGGATTCGAAAGACGAAGGCGGTATACAAGACGAGCGAAGCGAGTGCTTGTCGCCGAGTCGGGGTCGCGAGTACTTTGGAGCTTTTGCTCCTTAGTAACTCGTGACAGAATCTTGCTACGCACAAGAAAAAGCCCCCAGTCAGGGGGCTTTTGTCTTTAGGAACTATATAAATCGACATAGTTGCGTTTTTTGCCCATATATAGTAGGATAGGAAAACTATGTCACAAGAACAACTTATAAAACTCGCGTGCAAAGGCTGCAAGCGCATCAATTACTGGACCCGCAAGAATAAAAAACTTGTCACACGAAAGATTGAACTTGATAAGTACTGCAACTCATGCAAGAAGCACACAGTTCACAAGGAGGCAAAGAAGTAATAATAAACGAAAATACCGGCACAAACGCCGGTTTTTTCTTTGTGGTATTATATCAATATGAACAAGAACGACCGTCACGGACTCCGCACGTGGATAGAAATCGATACGAAAGCGATACGCTCAAACTATCGAGCATTCCGTAAATTCGTCCCCAAAAGTGTACAGATGATGGGTGTAGTGAAATCAAATGCTTACGGCCACAACATAACTGAGTTTGCGCTTGAGCTCGAGAAGCTAGGAGTAGACATGCTTGCTGTGGATTCGCTCATTGAAGGGATTGCGCTTCGAAAAAGTGGAGTGAAGATTCCAGTGCTTGTCCTTGGGTACACACTTCCTGAAATGTACGCTAGGGCACTGGGTAAAAATATTCATCTTACAATCTCAAGTGTTCTTGGTCTCAAGACGTTCCTAAAAAGTTCCCACTCAATCAAGATCCCGATTCATTTAAAAGTAGACACAGGAATGCACCGACAAGGGTTCATGCCAAACGAGAAAGAAGAAGTTTTGAATCTGTTGAAAAAAACTGGCAAAAAAATAAAACTGGCAGGACTCTATACTCACTTCGCTTCAGCAAAGGACCCTGAAGATGATGTGTTTACAAAAAAGCAGATTGCTTTGTTTGAGGCATGGAGAAAGGTAACCACTGAAGAAGGATTTGCTCCAGTCGTGCACGCAGGGGCAACTGGTGGGCTCCTTGCTTTTCGTGACGCGCACTTCAACATGGTGCGCATTGGCATCGGGCTATATGGTGTGTATCCGTCAGAGAGCACTGAAAAGTTTTTTAAAAATGAAATGAATCTCAAGCCAGTTCTTACATGGAAAACAGTAATTTCTGAAGTTAAAGAAATTGAAAATGGTGAAGGGGTTGGCTACGATCTCACACATCGGGCACGAGGTAAGTCTAAAATCGCAGTGTGTCCTGTGGGATATTGGCATGGGTATCCACGCGCACTCTCGAACAAAGGGGAGGTATTAGTAAACGGCAAACGCGCAAATGTTCTCGGACGTGTTTCCATGGACATGATTGTAATCGATGTGACAGGGATGCCAAATATAAAAATGGGGGACGAAGTCGTGCTAATCGGAGCACCAGAAAAAGATGAAATCTCAGCAACTTTTCTGGCAGAACGAGCTGGCACATCTGCTTATGAGATTCTAACTCGCTTAAACCCCCTGATAAAAAGAATTTATCGGTAACATTCTTCCAATTTCTTTTTTACTCAAGTTTTGCTATACTCCGCAGGATAGAAGAGGTGGTACCGCTTCTTGTTCGGGCCTATAGTTCAGTGGTAGAATATCGCTCTCCAAAAGCGCAGACCGAGGTTCGAATCCTCGTGGGCCCGCTGTGAACAACGTGAACAAGGGGACAAGAATAGCGCCTGCGCGCTGTTCGTCGAGGATTCGAAGACCTTGAGTATATCGCGCGGAGCAAAGCGAGCACGATGCGAAAGGTGTACTGCGGCTGTAAGCCGAGAAATTCCTCGTGGGCCCGCCATTGACAGCTAGCACAGGATGGGTTGTAATAAGGCGTCTCGAGCTAGCTCGAGACGCCTTATTACGTAGTATAGACAAACAATATTTTAAATGTTACTCTGCAATTTAGGAAGAAACTCCGTTCTTTGAAAGAGTTTCTAACATTTCTAACTTTTTGTTTGAGTAGGTATCATGTTTATCTTTCCTGACCAAGGGATGGTATTTGGATTTACAAAATGTGGGTTTAAAACTTCGGGTAAAATAATGCTCGACGCAAATAAATCTCACCGATGGTGTCCAGATTGTCATTCTCAGCTTCTCCATTGTAATCATTGTAATGCTTTTACATCCGGCACCACTACGGGAGCTGATGTAACCTGCGACAATTGCAAGAAAACTGTAAAACCAGAAGCACTTATTGTTCAATCTTAATCAAGGAGGGCATCATGCCTAAAACAGAAATCGTTCTATCAGGAATTCGCGCAACAGGGAAGCTCCACTTTGGTAACTTTCTCGGCGCGGTCCAAAACTTCGTTAAGTTTCAGCAACCAGGAAACACCTGTCTTTACTTTATCGCAGATTTGCATACCCTCACTACTCTTCAGAATCCTGAGGAGCTTATGGGGAACCTCGTCGAGATAGTGAAGGACTATATCGCGGCAGGTCTTGACCCTGAGAAGTCGATTATCTACGCTCAGTCAAGTGTTCCAGAAATTTCGGAACTTTGTTTGTATCTGAGCATGATTCAACCACTCGGAGACCTGGAAAGAATCCCAACATTTAAGGATCTTATTCGTAAGAACCCTGACAATGTGAATTTGGGGATTGTTACATACCCAGTGCTTATGGCGGCCGACATCTTGGGGCCGAAGGCAACCTTTGTCCCCGTTGGTGAAGATCAGGTTCCGAATGTTGAACTTGCACGAGCTCTGGCTCACAAGTTTAACAGTCGTTTTGGGGATACTTTTGTAATCCCAAAGATGATGCAACACATGATTCGTGTACCTGGCCTTGATGGAAGCAAGATGGGTAAGTCGGAGGCAGATAATGCCATTGACATCAATTCTCCTAGAAGCATCGTTCTTGAACGCTATCTCAAAAAGGGAATCACGGATCCAGAGCGTAAACGCGTTTTGGACCTAGGGGATCCTTATGGTCGTTGTCAGTCTGTGTACCCCGTACACGAGTTGGTTACGGTTGGTGAGATCGAAACACGGACCATTGCAAATGCTTGTCGCACTGCTCAAATAGGGTGCAAAGAGTGTAAGCATCGTCTCGTGGACAGTATTGCAAAGATATTGGAACCGTTCCAAGCAGCACGCGCTGAACTTTCTGAAAAGGATGACCATATCAAAGAAATTCTTCATGAAGGTGGCAAGAAAGCACGTGCAATGATTCGCGAAACAACTATGGATGTCCGCGACAAAATGGGCATCGTTATCTACTAACGAAACATTTCAAAAGGAGTACTTCATGTTACATGCAATAGGTTTACCGGTCCTCGGACAGCGTATCGCTGCTGTTGATCGGATGATTCTTGATCTTGTGAAGCAACGGCAGATTCTCTCGCACCATGTGGGGCTCATTAAGCGGGCCAAAATCCCACCTGACAAGATCTACAATAAAGACCGTGAGCTTTCACGGATTGCGTCTTGTCGAGAGATTGCTGAAGAGGTCGGGCTTGATGCTGATTTTGCTCAAGGCTTGCTCTATTCAATTATCGGCGAATCCTGCAAACTTCAGATGATGGAGTTACAAAACGGTTGTGAGGTTCCATGTGATGTAAGCGATGAGGAGTGGCGAAAGAAACTTAAACAAAACTTACTCATCCTCACGGAAAGCGTCGCGGACAAATATGACGCTCAGTACCATAACGGTTTTTCTGCGTTAGGTTTGTATCGCGAGTATGAAGGGGTAGTCTTGTCCGAAGTAATTGGTACGTTGCCTTCGCATGGGGTTGCGCTTGATATTGGTTGTGCAACTGGTGTCAAAACTTTTGAGCTAGCTCAAAGTTTTGAGTTAGCTGTCGGTTATGACATCAGTCCCAGTATGTTGGGTGTTGCGTGCAAAAAAGCCTTGAGCCTTGGAACCGAGAATGTGGAATTTAGCCTTCTTGACTTGGAAACTGGCGGTCTTAACTTTAAAAATGAGAGCGTTTCGTTTGTACTCATGAATTTGGGCACCGCGAGTGATGTTCCCAATATCGAGCAGGTTATCGCTGAGGTACAACGCGTTCTTGTCCATGGGGGGAAGTTTTTGTTTTCCTTCTACAACTCGAATGCGTTGATGTATAAGTGGTCGTTTCTTCCATGGGGAGGCAGCCTTGCTGCTGAAATGAACCATGAAATCAACTGTCTTGATGTGTGCATTGGCAAGGAAGTTTTCCCTGTCTATGCACACGCATACTCGACAGAAGAAGTCCACCAGCTCTTTTCAGGTAATTTTCGAATCGAAAAGACGCTGACCTTTCCTACGGTGAGTCCCATATTGCCTGATTCCCTCCTCAGGGATGAAAAGGCGAGGGGCGCACTGCTGTCTATTGATAACGGCCTAGCTGTTACGAGAGACATGGGTGCATACATCATTGCAGTAGGAGAGAAACATTGAAAGTTGGTTTTGGGGCCCCAGATTTTGGGGTCTCTTTTGTTTCTACATACTCGGAATATTTGCTTGACAGATTCCTTTGATGTGCTACACTTAAACAGTTCCTTGATAGTTGTAAATCCTCTGATGTAGGCCCCTTGGGAAGCTAAGGGATTGGGCTTATGTCGCTCCTAAGCGAGCAAGGTGGTCTCTGCTCTAGTGGAGACTCGGAATCCTCCGTAATCATAGGATAATTGATATCGACCGAAAGGTGCCTGAGTCAATAAGGGAAGCGATCTGCTTCCGAAAAAGGGTGGTAGCACGTAGATAAAACTCTTCGTCCCTTTGCACAAGATTTTTTGTGCATGGAGACGAGGAGTTTTTTTGTTAGGCTTCCAAGCTGTTGCCTAACGAGAAACTTTTTGAAATAAAACATAGTTTGTTTTTTTTAGTTCTTTTTACAATTGCAAGGAGTACGTTATGAACACTAAATTGGTGCTCGATGGTAAATACAGGATTCAGACAATCAAAACAGCTGGTATTTCCAAAGATAAACTCAGTGAAGTTGCTGAGCAAATAAAGGAGATGTTCTTGTGGTTTGCCCCAGGTTCAACAGACGAGGATATTAACAGGCGCCTTTGTCAGCACCCTGAAGCATTTGTGGATATTCTCACACATGTTGAGTCTGGGGAGTGCCGGGGTTTTACTGTTCACTACACTGAACAATTCAATGGATCCTGGGTGATGTTTCGAGGCGGAACCATTGTACGTGATCGTTCCCGCGGGCTCTATAAAATCTTGCTTCATCATAGCATTTCTGCAGAGAAGCAAGACTTTGTAGTGGCAATGACACAAAATCCCCGTGTGTATGAGGCTCTGCGCGCACTTTCTACGCGCGGAGTAGTATATCCAGCGGTTGGCGTAAGTAATCCCGAGGAGGTCAAGCTAATTGCTCAGGAGTTTTGTAAAGCACCTGGACTCGATTCAGAATCCATGATTGTCCCAGGTGTTTATGGTTCTATACGGAAAGACAAGGAATTTAAGAGCGCCAAGGATCATTTGGTAGAAAAATTTTTCGCCGAAAGCTTGGGTGATGATGCTGGGTTTTTCGTTGTCGTATCCCTTCGCTAAGATTTCTTTGAGGTAACTTGGGGCCTGTTGTGACTTTGCAGCAGGCCCTTTTTGTTTTATACTTGATGAGTAAAGTTTAGAATCTATGATAACCAAATATTCAAAAAAGAATATACAAAAAATATTGCAGTCGCCCAGCCCGAGGGTCCTTTTGAATGTCTGTACACACGGTAGCGAACAAGTCGGGCTAAAAGTAGCTGAATACTTTTGCAGCATGAAACCACTTTGTGGGACTTTTGTTATAAATATAGCAAACGAGAAGGCCACTGCGCTTAAAAAGCGTTTTATAACACACGACCTCAATCGTGTATTTCCAGGGAAAAAAATTGGAAGTCATGAAGAGAAGCTCGCATATCGCATGAAGCCTTTTATCGATGCTTTTGATGTTGTCGTGGATATCCACTCGACAGAAACGGGGATGGCTTCATCCCTCATTGTCACAGATTTCTTTCCAGCGATGAAGCCCCTTTTAGAAACTATCTCCCCAAAGAGGGTAATCTATATGAATACAAAAAAGCAAAATGCGCTTATGTCTTCGGCAAAGCTTGGGGTTGCGTTTGAATATGGAAAAGACAAAAGCAAAAGAACATACCTTGAAACCACTAAAGGGGTAAAACGTTTGTTGGAGTACTATGAAATGATAAATTTGCCTCAGAGAAAACAAGCTAAAAAGAAGATTGAGTTTTATGAAGTTGACGCTTCTGTTTTGAAGCCAGAAGGATTTAAGGTGATGCCGGGCATCAAGAATTTCTCTCTCCTTAAAAAGGGTTCTGTGTTCGGCTACAATCCAGACACTAAGGAAAAAATTTTTGCTAAAAAATCATTTTATCCAGTTCTTTTCGGTAAGAACAGTTACAAAACAACCTTTGGTTTTTCTGCGAAGAAACGAATGTTATAGCAAGGGTATTTCATGAAGTAGCTGAGACTGAGGGTGTCCCCAAGATCATAAATGGCATTATAAAAAAAGAAAAGGACGAAGAAGGCAAACAAAGAGACGAAAAAGGCAATACGCTTCGTTAATTATAGCCATACTAAATTTCAATGATATACTTAGGGCATCAAAACTTATTTTAAAAAACTTTTCCAAGGTTCTGAAAACAGGCTCTACTGCTTCAGCCCAGAAGTAATGCTAGGTACGTTCATAACTGAGGTCATCCTGCTTTTGTACGTACTTGTGCGGTACAGTTTGTCTCCTTCTGTACGAATCATAACTATTCTTATTTCTTTACTAGCATTGTTTCAGCTTTCTGAGTACCAAATATGTCAGGGTCGAGATTTGGAACTTTGGACAGATATCGGATTTGCGAGCATAACGCTTCTGCCAGTTTTTGGTTATCATCTCATCTCGATGTTAACTAAAAGAAAAAAACTGCTTATCGCATTCTATATTCTTTCTATTTTTTCGGTGGTGGCAGTCGTATTTTCAAAGACAGCAATCATCAATGCTCAATGTACTGGGAATTATCTTGTATTTGTTGCTGGGAATTCATGGTGGATTCCATACACATTGGCATATTTTGCGATACTAATATCTGGGATTCTGAGTATTACAGTAGCTTTGTCGAAAAAAAGATTTCAATGGCGTGATAAAGATAGTAAAACACTACTGTGGATATTGGTTGGCTACCTATCATTCTTGATACCTACAGCAATTGTATATATTTTTATGCCAGAAGCACGACACGCGATACCTTCGGTCATGTGCGGGTTTGCGATTCTGTTCGCATTCATTCTGGTGTTCAAAGTATTGCCGGACAATAAGGAAAAGTAGAGTAAAAAACTCCGACGCTAGCAAGCATCGGAGTTTTCAAGTTTGTACATTTTTACAGTCATCATTATGGTTAAGGTACAAATCCATATTGAGACGAGTGCAAATAACACATAAGCCATAAAATATACCCACTCATCAGGGGCCGGGCTTTCTTGGATGAATAAGCCTTGCCACTTATCTTCCAACACAACTGCTATGAGCACTCCTAGGAGTAAGTAAGATGCGATAAGTATTGAAGAAAAAAATAATTCTGCAGTGAGCTCGGGTCTTTTGAGTAACTTACTTATCTTTGCGTTTACTTTATATCTTGGCAGTACCATTTTGGCCACCTCATCGTATGTAAAGAACCGATTTGAATCTATCATGACAAAAACAAAATGTCCATGAAAGGATGAAATGAGGCTTACTTCAAAAATTTTCTCACTTCTCGAATAATTTTTTCTTTTTCGTTTAACTTAAACCATCGTATCTTTTTATCCCGCTTGAACCACACCATCTGTCGCTTCGCATAATCCATACTTTCTTTGAGCATTACTTCCTTGAACTCCTTGAGATTGGTCTTTTTTGTGATGAGGTCGGCGAGTGCTCGATAATCAAGTCCGAGCTCGCGCATGCGTTTCCACGAAAGTCCTTTCTCATGTAGATGTGTTGCTTCGGCGACCATTCCGATGCGAAGCCTCTTTGCGAGGCGTTTCGTAATTTTTTCTTTGAGTTCATCCCTCTCAACATCGATGCCTATTTGCAAAATATTATAGCTGGGCGGTCGTGAGGAGAGTTTCGGCACCGAGCCCAATGCTCGGGCTATCTCTATTGCGCGGATGAGGCGTACGGGGTTTTTAGCATCAATCGATTTTGCGCGTTTCGGATCGAATTTTTTGAGCATCATAAAAAGTTCATCCGCACTTTTCTTGGAAAGCTTTTTTCGTAAGTCTTCATTGGGGGGAACTTCGGGAACGATGATGCCGTCGACGATTGATTGAATATAGAATCCAGTGCCACCGCAGAGGATAGGCGTCTTTCCACGTTTTTGGATTTCATCGATTGCTTGCGTCGCCTGCTTTTGATATTCGGGAAGGAAGAAGCGCCTTTTTGGGTTTACTACATCAAGGAGGTGGTGGAGAATACCACGCATTTCTTTTTTGGTAATCTTTCCCGTGCCGATGTCGAGGCCTTTATAAACTTGTCGTGAATCCGCGGAGACTACTTCGCCGTTAAACATGCGTGCAATCTCGACGGCGAGGTCACTCTTGCCCGAAGCTGTGGGTCCGAGGATCACGATGAGACTTTTTTTCACATTTCCTTTCATTTTTGGTATGATACATGGATATAGAAGATTATCAAATAATAAATTTCGAACTATGACCTGTAACAATGAACAAATGTGCTGTGGTGGATGTGGTACTGAAGAAAAAGCAGTACGATATTTTGCTGAAATAGGACACGAGATTCCTGATACTGAAGTGGAAGCATTTCACAACGAAGAGGTAAAGAAAGTAAAACTTTCTGATTATCGTGGAAAATGGCTCATCCTCTTTTTCTACCCATCTGACTTTACTTTTGTATGCCCTACAGAACTAGAAGAGATGGCAGACAATTACGAGGCATTCAAGGCGCTTGATGCAGAAGTGCTTTCGGTGTCGACCGACACGGTTTTTGTACACAAGGCATGGCACGATACTTCAGAGGCTATCAAGAAGGTAAAATTTCCCATGCTTGCTGATGTGCGCCATGAGCTCTGTGAAATGTTTGGGACATATATCCCCGAGGAAGGGTGCTCGCTTCGCGGGACATTCGTCGTAGACCCAGACGGTATCTTGCGTATCGTTGAGGTCAACGACAACAGCGTAGGAAGGAGTGCAAAGGAACTCGTGCGGAAACTACAAGCCGCAAAGTTTGTACGCGAACATGGAGGTAATGTGTGTCCTGCAAGCTGGGAGCCAGGAGACGAGACCTTGAAGCCGGGACTTGATCTGGTGGGGAAGATATAGACATAAAAAAAAGCGCACCCATAGGTGCGTTTCTTTTTTGTTTAGGAGGAGAGACTCGGTCACGAGTTGATGCAATAATAAGGACGAGCAAGCTCGGCAAATCTTGTGTGATCTCACAAGTTACTAAGTCTGCTTGAGCGAGTACACTCTCACAGACGTAAGTACTTGCCGACCCCGGCTCGCGGTTTCGCGTGGTCGCAAAACATCGCTCCGCCCGCATAAAACTAAAAACCTGCAGCAGTGCAGGTTTTCTTAACGTTTTGTGCCGGAGGAGAGACTCGGTCACGAGTTACTAAGTGTTCTCGGGCAAAGCCCTGCGAGCACTAAGTACTCTCGACCCCGCCTCGCCATCTCGCTTCGCTCGATAAGGCTACGGCTTTCGAGTCCTCACGCAAGCAATGCTTGCTCTCCGTCCCTGCGCTCGCTTCGCTCTCTTTGTGCCGGAGGAGAGACTCGAACTCTCACACCTTACGATACACGATTTTGAGTCGTGCGCGTCTACCATTCCGCCACTCCGGCATTCACCACATACTATCAGAAACACGACTAAAATCAATCATGCTTTTATATGAGCATTCAGTAAGATATACTATAGAGATATGAAAACAAGAGTTGGTGTTATGCGTGGCGGAATGGGAAGCGAGTATTATGTTTCGCTTAAAACAGGTGCTAATGTTCTCGCAAACCTTCCCCGCGACCAATACGAACCACATGATATTCTCGTCACAAGAGATGGTGAGTGGCATATAGACGGGAGGAGGACTACCCCAGAAAAACTTATGCAATATGTCGATGTTGTTCTCAATGGGCTGCATGGTGAATTTGGTGAAGATGGAAAAGTTCAGAAACTGTTAGAAGCTTTTAATATTCCATACACTGGTTCCACTGCAGTACCGTCGGCAATCGGCATGAATAAAGAGCTTACAAAAAAACATTTGGAAAATGTAGGTATTCGCGTTCCACGCGGTACGTTTGCTCATCATAATGAGAAGGTAAACGATGTTATTGCTCGCATAAAAAAAATGATACGAGCACCCTATATTGTAAAACCCGTTTCTGGAGGTTCGTCAATGGGGCTTACTTTAGTACAAATTGATAATGATCTTATCCCCGCAATAGAAAAAGCACTAGCTTATGGAGATAAGGTGCTTATCGAAGAGTACGTTCGCGGACGAGAGGTAACTCTCAGTGTAATAGACTCCATGAATGGACAAGGAGCATACACAACTCCACCACTTGAAATACTTCTTCCTGAAGACACGATTTTTGATTATGATCAAAAATATACGGATACTGCACATCCAGTAGGTCCAGCACGTTTGTCTCGTGAACAAAGTCGCGAGCTTGAAGAAGCAGCGTTTCTCGCGCACAGACATCTTGGGGCACGACACTATGCGCGCTATGATTTTATCCTTACCGATGAGGGTCCGTGCTTCCTTGAGGTCAATACATTGCCGGGTTTGACATCCACTTCGCTTCTTCTAAAATCTCTTAAGCTTCATGGGCTACCTTTTTCCGAATTTCTAGACCATATACTCAAACTTGCATTACAGAAAAAATAATGTAGAATATCAGAAATAGTTCATAAAGTTATCAACTATGCTTGGGCCCGTAGCTCACTTGGCTAGAGCGCCGGTTTTGCACTCCGGAGGTAAGGAGTTCGACTCTCCTCGGGTCCACAAACGTTAAGAAAACCTGCCCTGCGGCAGGTTTTTAGTTTGTGGAGGCCACAGCCATATTTCGAAAGCTTTCGAAATGGCGAGGCGGGGTCGCGAGCACTTACGTAGATTGCGAGTACTCGAAGCAATATACTTAGTGACTTGTGATACACGATAAATTTGAATGCTCTAGCATTACCGTCTTTTGCCATTGTGGAGAGAAAAGATATTAATAATTCTCTCTAGGTTGACTTCGTACGCTCGTACGAATATACTGTGGGTATGGAAAGAGGTGATCAAAAGCAAAAGATACGGAGATTTTATGGCGCGCATAAGCGCTTGCCTTCGTATCGTGAGATGGAACGACTCCTCGGCTATGCCTCAAAGGGGGGCGTCTTGTATGCGGTCAATAAACTCGTTGATGAGCGTTTTCTTGCGCGCGATAAACGAAACATCGTACGAGGAGAATATTTTTCAAATCTCAGAGTCCTAGGATTGGTGGAAGCGGGATTTCCTACAACTGCCGAAGAAGATGTCTCGAATACGCTTTCTCTAGACGAACTCTTAATCGACAACAAAGAAGCGACGTACATGCTATCGGTCAAGGGAGACTCTATGAAAGACGCTGGGATACTTTCGGGAGACATGGTGCTCATCGATCGTACGGCGCATGCGAAGACGGGGAAGATTGTTGTTGCCGAGATAGACGGAGAGTACACGCTCAAATATTTGAGGAAAAACGGCAATCAATTTTTCCTTGAACCCGCGAACAAAGCCTACGAGCCTATCTACCCCAAAGAAGAGTTGCGCATTCAGGGAGTGGTCATCGCGGTTATTCGCAAATATTAATATGCTACCCCTTTCTCCAGTTGCACATTCGAGAGTCACCATGCATCTCGACGCGGATGCTTTCTTTGCATCTGTAGAAACAGCTAAAAACCCGATGCTTCGCGGGAAACCTGTCGTTACCGGTTCAGAGCGCGGAATCGCCTCGTCTATGTCCTACGAGGCAAAAGCACTCGGCATCACGCGAGCGACGCCAATTTTCCAGATCAGGAGATTTTTTCCACAGGTTGTCGTCGTGAGCTCGGACTACGAGGCGTATGCTCTATATTCAAAACGCATGTTTGAGATTGTGCGGAGATATGCGAATGTCATCGAGGAATACAGTATCGATGAATGTTTCGCAGACATCACAGGACTTCCTGAGTTTGATAAAGTATCGCACGAAGAATTTTTGAAAAAAATTCAGTTCGATATACAGCGCGAATTGAATATTTCAGTATCGCTCGGGTCTGCTCCGACGAAAGTTCTCGCAAAGATTGCTTCAACATGGAACAAGCCTCATGGCGTGGCGGTAATCACAAAAGAAACATCGCATGAGTATTTAATAAAAACACTCATTGGTCGCGTGTGGGGAATAGGGAAGAGTTCCGAAAAACTTTTGTTGTCGAGGAGAATCAAGACCGCGTATGACCTCGCGCTAGAGGACGAGAAACACATCCGAGTGTTCGCACACAAACCCTTAATCGATATTTGGCATGAGCTGAACGGACGACGGATAATGGAGATAGGGCAAGAAGATGAGAAAGGCAAACCAAAATCTATTTCGAAGACATTGACCTTTAGTCCTTCTAAAACTGAACACGAGAGTCTTTTGATGGAACTCTCGCGCAATGTTGAAAATGCATGCATCAAAGCGCGGCGGTACGATGTGGCGCCAACGCTTGTCACTTGGTTTTTAAAAACAAGTGATTTTAAGTTTGAAGTTCACAAGATAAAATTTGGAGAACCATGCAACACTCCCAGTGTGATCATGGGAAAGATCAGGGAACAGTTTAAAACTTTGAAGACAGGAGGGGCGCACTATCGCACAACAGGGGTGACTTTTTCCAATCTTTGCGAAGGGGGATCAAACAAACGCGATTTGTTTGGGAGTTATGAAGATACGGAAGCACAAGACCAAGTTTTTAAATCTGTAGATGCCATCGGAAAAAAATACGGACGGCACACCGTGAGACTTGCTTCTAGTTTGAATGCGGTCGCAGACCGTAAAGAAATTTATGAAATTTTGCGTACCCAGTCGGCATTTCTGGACACAATCAAGAAAACTGGTAAGGAATTTTACATTCCGTATTTAGGCGAGGTAAGTTAATTTTTTTTGTGCCACCCGCAAAATGTTCGTCTTTTATTTTTTCGTTTTTTAATGTATGATGGCGAAATGTTAGAAATGATACTTATTGTTTTGGGCCTTGTCGTGTTTGAGGTTGTTATGAGCATCGACAATGCCGTCATCAACGCCGATGTGATCTCGACGATGAAAAGCGCGCGTGCACGAAGGTTTTTCCTTACGTGGGGAATATTTTTTGCGGTCTTCGTCGTGCGCGGTATTCTGCCTGCGCTTATCGTATTTTTTGCAAATCCTTCGGTTGGTATCTTCGGCGCCTTCACTTCAACATGGTCAAATGATCCATCTGTTTTGCACGCTATCGAAGCGGCAACGCCTGTCATCATGATGGCGGGAGGAATGTTCCTCCTTCTATTGTGGCTTCATTGGCTTTTTATCGAAAACCGAAAATTTGGATTCGCTTTCGAAGAACCAGTCAAAAAATACGGAGGAGTTTGGTTCTATGCGCTCGCGGCACTCCTTCTTGTAGGCACGCTTATTGCGATTAACGAAACCGTGACCATAGGAGCAATGCACTTGGCGCTTGCGGCCGCGGTTGGCTTCAGTGTATTCTTCATCACGCAGGGATTCAAAGAAAATGCGGAGGAGATAGAGAAACGCCTCATGGCTTCGGGAGAAGAAAGCGCGATGTCAGACTGGGCGAAGGTTGCGTTCCTTGAGGTCATCGACATGACTTTTAGTATCGATGGAGTTATTGGCGCATTTGCGTTCACCACAATCGTTCCGCTCATTCTTATTGGAAATGGTATCGGCGCGATTGTTATCCGCCAGCTCACGGTGCACGGAGTAGACCGCATTCGTTCGTATTCATATTTGAAGAACGGCGCGATGTATTCGATAGGATTCCTCGGTGTCGTGATGATGCTTCATGCGTTTCATGTAGATGTGGCAGTATGGGTATCGCCGATAGTGACATTTGCCGCTGTTGGTTACTTCTTCTGGAGATCAGTAAAGGAGAATAGAGAGAAGGCGAGCTAAACCATATTTTCAGTGAGATGTTTTTGTGATATTCTTGTATGAGAAGCTTTTTTCCCCAACACTTCTTAATACGGAGGGTCTGTGAAAACAAATCGAAATGCTGACTTCAAAGAAAGTAATAAACTGCTATTGGTATTGATTGCCGTTATCTTTTGCACAATAATTGGTATCATAATTACAGGCTTCTATTACGGAGGAGCTCAATATGCCATGACAAAAAGCCCCTTTAAATTCTAAAAAGGGATTCAATTACGAAATTACGAAGAGCGTTGAAGTTTTGATTATTCATCAAAACTTCAACGCTCTTTTTCTTTTACCCATTTTCTGATAGAATGCTTGCACTTATGAAAGAAGAAGGGCTTCACATCTCGCTTGCCGCTGACAAGCTAGGAACATTCCTCAGCATCCCCATAACCAATACGCTCATTATGAGTTTTGTGGTTTTTCTATTTCTTTGCATTTTTGCGTACTTTGCACGTCGCTCGCTCGTGCTCATTCCAGGTCGCATGCAGATGATTCTTGAAATTCTGTTTATCGGCGTGCTCGACTATATGACGCAAACTCTCGAGGATGAAAAACTCGCTAGAAAATTGTTTCCACTCATTGTTACGATATTCTTGTTTATTTTCATCGGGAATATGCTGGCATTTATTCCGGGTATTGGGAGTATTGGCGTTTATAATGACGCAGGAGAGTTCACCGCGCTCTTCCGTTCGATGAATACCGACCTGAACGTGACGCTCGCGCTCGCCATCATATCATTTTTGGTTATTGAAATATTGGGTGTTGCGACCATAGGCTTCTTGAAATATAGCAAGAAATTTGTTAATCTAAGCTCGGTTTTGGGATTCCTCGTCGGGATCATAGAACTCTTCTCCGAAGTAGCGCGTTTGATATCATTTTCATTCCGTCTCTTCGGGAATATTTTTGCGGGCTGGGTGCTTATCCTCGTCATTGAGTACTTTGTAGCGCTTGTCGTGCCCGTGCCCATGCTTGCCTTCGAGGTCTTCATCGGCTTCATGCAGGCAGTGATCTTCGCACTCCTGACGCTCTTCTTTATAAAGATTGCAGTCACGGAGCCACAGCATTAATAGTTAATAATACATTTTAGTTTTTCGGGGATGACGACCTTACGAAAACTGAAAACAACAATATATGGAAATTGAATCAGCAAAAATCATCGGCATGGCACTTGTGGTTGGGCTCGGTGTTATCGGTCCCGGCATCGGCATCGGCATTATCGTTGCGCGCGCTATCGAAGCTATTGGACGAAATCCAGAGGCTGCAGGAAAGGTATACGCAACAATGTTCATCGGTATTGCATTTACCGAAGCACTCGCTATCTTCGCGCTTGTCGTTGGTTTCATTTTGAAATTCGCTTAACCTGCATTTCGAGAACGCACCTATTATGGATCAAATCTTAATCGTATTCGGGATCAACTGGAAACTTTTGCTCATCCAAGGAATAAACTTTGGGTTGCTTTTGCTTATCCTCTGGCATTTCCTTTACAAACCCGTGATTAAGATGGTCGACGTGCGTCGTGAGAGAATCGCGCAGGGTATACGCGACGCGGAGCAGTCTGAGCGTGAGCTTGGCGAAGCTGAGGCACAAAAGGCACGCATCCTTCGGGAAGCTACTTTGAAAGGGGATGCTCTCATTGAAGCTGCAAAGAAGCATGCTGAGGCAGAAGAGCACGCAATCATCAAGGAAGCACATCGGAAGGCGACGCATTTGCTGAATGAATCGGAGCGTCGCATGGCGCGCGAGCATGAGGAGATGTTGCAAAGCGCTGAGCGCGAAGTCGCGCGCATGGCAGTTCTCGCTGCGGAAAAGATTCTCCGAAAAGCATAATATGAAAGCATCATGGTATGCAGAGGCGCTTTACCGAGCTCTTTTAGAAGACAAGAAAGCAAACACAAAAAAAGAAGCCGAGGATGCGACTTCTAGATTTTTAGAAATCGTCCGTGCACGCGGAGACGCAAAACTTTTAAAACACATTCCCGACGAACTTGCGAAGGTCATCGCGCGCGAAGAACGCGACAAAGAAATGATTCTCGTGACCGCGGACGCAAAGAGTGAACCCAAATGGTCGCATGCCTATGACCACTATGAAAAAGAAGGAATGATTCCCAAGGATACAAAAAAACGAAGTATCATCGACGAGACAATCATCGGGGGATTCCAAATTCGAAACAAAAAACTTTTGATTGACGGAAGCTACAAAAAATCTCTCACCGAACTCTATAAAAATATTATTAACAAAAACCACACTATATGAACACGATTTTAATTGAAAAAATAAAGCGCGAAATAGAATCGCTCGAACCTACGACAAACATAGAGCGCATCGGCACAGTCGTGAAAGTTGGTGATGGTGTGGCGGAAATCGAAGGACTCGAAGAAGCAAGTATGGCTGAGATGGTCATTTTTGAAACTGGAGAAGGAAAGAGTCTAAAAGGCGCGCTTGCTGAGGAGCCAGTCGTCGGGTTCGTACTCAATCTCGAAGAGGATTTTGTAAAGACGGTGATCCTCTCCGGCGCAGAGCGTATTCGAGAGGGGATGACCGTTCGCGCAACAGGTAAGTCACTTTCGATCTCTGTTTCAACAGGTATGATTGGCCGTGTATTGAACGCTCTCGGCGAACCGATAGACGGCAAAGGTCCAATAAAAGAGGAAGCACGCCTTCCAATTGAACGCATCGCCTTCGGAGTAATGGATCGTTCAGGTGTTGATACACCACTTCACACAGGTATCAAAGCAATCGACACGATGATTCCTATCGGTCGTGGACAACGTGAACTCATTATCGGCGACCGCGGTACAGGGAAGACTGCTATAGCACTCGATACCATTTTAAACCAGATTCATGAGAAGGAAGAAACGCGTCCAATCTGTATTTATGTTGCAATTGGTCAGAAGGACTCAAAGGTTGCGCGTATCGTCGGCGAGCTCGAAGAGCGTGGGGCATTATCGTACTCGATTGTAATCGTTGCTGGAGCTTCGGACCCAGCCGCGATGCAGTACCTCGCGCCGTTCACAGGAGCAACGATTGGAGAATTTTTCATGTTGAAAGGACAGGACGCGCTCGTCGTATACGACGACCTCTCTAAGCACGCAGTCGCGTACCGTCAGATGTCTCTTCTCCTTCGTCGTCCACCAGGACGCGAGGCATATCCTGGAGATATTTTCTACCTTCACTCACGTTTGCTTGAGCGCTCGGCGAAACTCTCACAGAAGCTCGGTGGAGGGTCGCTCACAGCACTCCCAATCATTGAGACTCAACAAGGTGACGTGTCAGCGTATATTCCAACAAACGTGATCTCAATCACCGACGGGCAGATTTATCTTGATACGAACCTCTTCAACAAAGACATGCGACCTGCAATCGACGTGGGTCTTTCGGTTTCCCGTGTTGGCTCAGCTGCACAAACAAAAGCGATGAAGAAAGTAGCAGGCAAAATTCGCCTCGACCTAGCTCAATTTCGAGAGCTTGAATCATTCATGCAATTTACGAGTGACCTCGATAAAGAGACTAAAGACCGTATTGAAAAAGGGCGACGTCTTTCACAGCTTCTCACACAGCCTAATGGAGCACCGCTCCCGTTTGAGCGCGAAGTGATCTCGATCTATGTCGGCGTCAATAAATTTGTCGACCACGTAAAAGTCGAGGACATTCATTTCTTTGAGAAAAAACTTATGGAGTACCTGAGTCACCATGCGTCGGATATTTTTGACGCGATACGAAACGAGCGCGCAATCTCGGAAGCTACCGAAGCGAAACTCAAAGATGCGCTTGCGACATTTCGGTCGGCGCACCCAGAGTTTTACCTCGCATAGTAGTCACTCAACGATAAAAAAGAAGCCATGCCATCACTCCGCACCATAAAAAGCAAGATTCGTTCAGTCACGAAAACCCACCAGGTCACAAAGGCCATGGAGGCTGTTTCTGCTGCAAAGATGCGCAAGGCGCAGGTAGCCGCTCTTGTCGCGCGCCCATACGCCGAGACCGCATTCAAGATCCTTGCACGCATTTCAAACTCGATTGACCTCTCACAGCATCCTTTGATGCAAAAGAAGGGCGGAGAGGGAAAGAATACACGCGTGCTTCTCGTCGTGATCTCGAGCGACCGAGGTCTTGCGGGAGGGTTGAACAGTTCGCTTTTTAAACACGCCCAGCGTGAGCTGAAGAAGCGCGGAATATTGGAAGAAAATACAGGCATCGTCGCGATAGGACGAAAAGGGGAAGATTATTTCACGCACCGCGGATACATCATTGAAGAAAAAATTGTATCGTTCGGCGACAAGAGCATCACGAGCAATTTCAGTGACGTGGTGCGACTCGTGACCGATCTCTTCATGCGCGATGTGTACGATGAATGCGCTGTCGTGTATACGAACTTCCTCTCAACGTTCGAGCAGAAGCCCGCAATGCGCGCGCTTCTCCCACTCTCAATCGACGCTTTCCGTGAGATGATTGAGGGTATTCCGCCAGTGCGTGGAAAATTTGCCGAAGGGGATATGCATGCGAAACTCGATAAAAATATCGCGCACGCGAGTGACTATTTATTTGAGCCAAGCGCCGAGGCGGTCTTTGATACGCTTATCCCGCGCCTTCTTGCTATTGAGCTTCATCACGCATTCCTCGAGAGCAAAGCATCCGAGCATTCGGCACGCATGGTCGCGATGCGGAACGCCTCGGATAAGGCGGAGGAAGTCGAATTTTCCCTTACGCGCGAATATAACAAAGCGCGCCAATCGGCAATCACGCGAGAAATGAGCGAGATTATCGGGGGGATTGAAGCGATGAAATAGAAGATTGCTTAACCAGAAAAACCATAGTATCATATCAACATGAGAATTTGTTCTAAATGTAAGAAAAGAGAAGGCGGTTGGTGGGACCATTTGTGTCAATACTGCAGAAATATGCCAAAATCCGAGAAGGAAGCACTTGAGTATGAAAGAATAAATGGCGCCAAAGATATCATTTATCCTGAACAAAATAAACCATCATCATTGGTTGATGTTGAAGAGAAAAGGTATAACAAAAACACTATGAATAAATTACTATTAAAGTATAAGTTTGTATTACTAATTCTTATAGCGTTGTTTTTGGTGTTCTTCTATTTAAGAATGGGGTGCAACAACATGGTCAATTTCTATCCAGCCGTTATTAGTAAAAGTGAGTGGGGAACAAACACAACAGAATTTTACTATTATGGTGGAGAAAAATTCAAAGCAAAAAGTGAAGGAGTATCTTTTTGTGTAAATAATAGACTTGGTTTTTAAAGATAAGGGAATATGGGAGGAAATAGGGAAATAGGGGTCAGGAAATAGGGGTCAGGTACCTTTATTTTACGGGAAATAGGGGTCAGGTACCTTTATTTTACGATGCGAGGATGTAGCGATTATGATTCTTTAGGGAATTGCGTAGTGTAATTAGTGCTTGACACTGTGCGCACAGTGTATATACTAGATATATTATGAATACAACAGTTAATGTGCGGCTTGATAAAAAGATAAAGGCGGAGGCGAGCAAGACTCTTGCGGGACTTGGTTTGGATATGTCTACCGCGGTCAAAATGTTTCTCTATCAGGTGGTGGCCGATCAAGGGATTCCTTTTACCCCAACAAAGAACCCTGCTGCCATTCGGGCACGCTGGGATGCGCAGGTGGCGGAGGCACTTAAGGGACCTGGGTACAAGACTGCAAAGGAAGCCCTTCGTGGACTATAATATCGCCACATGTATTTGATCCAGCGTTCAAAAGATTTTGAAAGATCTTTTTCAAAAATAAAGAAATCCGGGATTAAGAAAAAAGTTCTTGATGATATAGCGTTTGTCATCAATGTGCTTTCGCGCGGGGAAATATTGGACACAAAATATCGTGACCATAAACTGCAAGGAGATTATTCGGGATATCGGGAATGTCATATACAGGCAGACCTGCTCCTCATTTATCAGGTACGCGAAAAAGTACTCATCCTCGTGCTTATGGATATTGGAACGCACTCCTATTTGTTTGACTAAGGATAGTCGTCCCACTGTTTACTCGCTTGGTTTTTAGGGTAAAAAGTGATAGAGTTTCAGCATTATGTTCGGCAGAGGGCTCTTTTGGGAGCGTTGTAGTATTATCAAGAATTTTCAAACATTATGAACACAGGAACAATCA
>ERZ1292625.1698-Hain-H41-01um-R1-1698-length-24277-cov-5_pt1 | contig 24277 bp, 26 predicted proteins | sample MGYA00564400_ERZ1292625 | MGnify/ENA primary metagenome ERZ1292625 (study PRJEB36523, sample SAMEA6512639) | groundwater metagenome | collected 2019-01-08 | study: AquaDiva: Metagenomics assemblies of 32 groundwater samples | reverse complement strand
AAATCCAATGCAAGGTATTAAGCTTTGGTTTCAAACAGAACTTCAATTAAAGGTGGAATGATGATTACACGAGAAGCAGAAAAGAGATTACGGAAACAGTTAAAGCTAGCTAAAAAAGGGAATGTAATCGCAGTTAATGCATTGAAAGCGTTGGGCGTATCCACATTAGATAGCAGTAAGGTTATTAAAGAGCTAACGGAATCTTTGAACAGAACCGCTAGTCTACCTATCGATAACACGTTTGATAAGTGCAAAGAGTTACTAAAAATGGAGAGGGTTTATAGACATGATATCGGAAAGCGCACTTAAAGAAATCAATGAAGCCTGCCTTGAATACGATAGTAATTGGAAAGATAAGCCCGCTTTAACTGAGCCGATACTATCCATTGCAGACCTAGAGAATATCCATAAAGAGATTAGCGCGATGATACCTAGTCTTAGTAAGATATCCGACATGATCGGTAAGATTCAGATAATGCAAGATATCTACGCTAAAGGCGAAGATACCACAGAAATGCAAGCAGAAATCCAAGAGATCCTTTCTAGTATTCAAGAAGTAAAATAATACAATACAATGGCAAGAGATAATGAATTTAGAATCAAGCTAATAGCTGATGCTAATGAAGCTAAGAAATCTATTGAGCAAACTGGAGAATCGTTTAGTAAGCTCACCAGGAAAGTAGACGAGCTTACTAAGGCATCTAAGGTATTAGCTAAAGCTGATAGCGAGAGAACTGCGGCTGCTACGCAATTAAAAGTAGCATCTACTGATGCAGAAGAAAAGATAGCTAAAGCTAAGTTAAAAACCGCTGAAACTGCTGTAAGATCAGCAGAAAAAGAAGTAAAAGCCAAAGAGCAGTCATTAAAAAGCTCTTTAGCTATAGCAGAAAAGGAGATTGCTAATAGTAAGAGACTAGAAGCACAGGCAGAAAAGACCGCTGCCGTTAAATTAAAAGCAGAAGAAAAGTCAGCTAATGCCAGTATTAAAGCAGCAGAAAAGATAATAGCTGCTAATGAAAAAGCTACTGCTAAAGCATTAGCGCAGATCGAGAAAGCTTCTTTTGCGAAATTAAAAGCAGAAGAAAAAGGAATAGCTGCTGCGATTAGAAACGCAGAAAGAGAATCCAAAACCAGGGATGAGTTTATTCGGCGCTCAACTGAGATATTTACTCGCGCTGCCGATAGTAGAAAGAAAGCCGCTGAAAAGCAGGCTGCCGCTGATAAAAAAGCCGGTGCATCCGTTCGTGACTTCGGTAAAGAACTAGGCGATGCTGCCCTAAAAGGGCTAGGCTTTGAAAGCACATTAGCTCAGGCTAGTGCTGTTTTAGGGCCATTAGCTGCCGGTCTAGCGGTTACCGTAGGCGCATTGACCGCTTATGTAGGGTTAGCTACTAAAGCCGCCGTAGATACCGCTTCCTACGCAAAAGAACAGAAGAATTTACGATTAGCCACTGGTGCTAGTAGTGAGTTTCTAGCTGCTTTTACTCTTGCGTTAAAACGTAATGGCGGTGATATAAAAGAATCTGTCGATTCTTTACAGCAATTAGGGCAAGCCATTAATGAAGCGGCGGCAGAACCGTTAGGTAAGGCAGCAAAGAACTTTGAAGATCTAGGCGTTTCTGTAACTACTACAACCGGCAGAGTAAAATCAGCCGAGGAAGTATTTAGAGAGATCGATAAGATCTTTAAGGAAGTAGGCAGAAGCCAAAAGAATATCATTGCTCTAGCTACTATTTTAGGTGAAGAATCGGCCAAGAAGGTTATTCCTTTTATCGGTACGCTAACCGCTCTAGAAGAAGAAGCAAGAAAAGCAGGTTTAGTATTATCCGATAAGGTAGCGGCGGCGGCAGAAAAAGCAACTGCTAACTTCTTTGCTCTCCAAGCTGAACTAGACGGTTTTACGAAACAGATAGGCGCTGAACTATTACCCGCTTTCGATGAAGTTACTACCTCTGCCCGCGAAGCATTTAAGGAGTTAGCCGGTAACGAGAATTTCAAAGAAGGCTTAAAGGGAATAATTGAACTTACAGTAGAATTCATCAAAGGCGCAGGGCCGATCTTTGTCGAGATCCTTAGCTTAATAGCCAAGCAGATAGCTACTGTAGGTAGAGGTTTAAATGCGCTAGCTAACGCAGGCGAAAGATTACAGATTGCTCTTGGTCTTACTTCAAAAGCTACCAAAGAATCAAATAAAGAAACCGAAAAACAAGAAAAGGTATTAAAAGAAGCGGCCAAGGCTATCGCGGAGGAATCTGCCGCTGCTGCTGTCTTAGCCGGTAGACTTAAAACTCTAGGCGAAGCACAAGCCCGTGCTGCCGCTTTTGAGAAAGCTCTAAATACTCTAAGAATTCAAGCACTACAGTTATCAGTAGATAAAGGAATTATAGCTGAAACTGAAGGTATTAAGCAGATAAGCGCGTTAAAAGAAGCCGAGTTACAAAAGGATATTAAAAGAGCAGAAGCATTCTTAGCTCTTACTAAAGAAAATAAACAAAATACACTAGAAGCAGAGACTAAACTAGTTAGTGCATTAGCCGCATTAGATCAAGAAAGGACGAATAAGGCTAAGGCTTTAATTGAAGCAGGCTCTAGATTTAGAACTAAAGCAATAGCGGAAATAACGAAAGCGGAAGAAGTAGCTAACGCTCAAACACTAGCTTTAATAGAACAAGCACAGCGCGCTCGCATATTAGCACTTGACGAAGAAACGGAAGCCATTAAGAAAGCTCGCCGTGATCGCATTATAAGCATCACAGAAGAAGCGTCCCAGTTAAATCATGCAGAAAGTAAAAAGCTATCAGTACTTGAAGAATCCGCAAAGAAAAGAATATCTCTCCAAAGGCAAGTATTCCAACTTGAACTATTAAATATTGACGGTATTCTTGCTCGTGAAGATATTCTACAGAAAGAAAGAGAAGAGGCAGAATCTAAACGTAAGGTTCTAATAGCGGATATAGCTAAGTTTGAAATTGGCGCTATTGATTCAACTAAGAAAGCGATTACTGACCGCGCTGAATTTAATATTAAAGCCATTGAGCTACAAAGACAGGCAGAAAATACACAGCGCGAAGAAGCACTAGCAAAAGACCAAGCACGTTTCGATTTTCAAGAATCTCGTAATGCCCGCAGACTTGAACAATTAAAACGCGATGGTGCTACAGAGCGAGAGATTGCAAATGAAACCGATAGGCTTGCTAGAAAATCTCTAGATGCTCAGATCGAAGCTAAAGAGCGTCAGATCCAACTTAAAAAGCAAGAAGGCGCTAGCGATGCTGAGATTATTAAGCTTCAGCAAGAGATCTTTGAACTTGAGAACCAGCGCAAAGATTTAATACGAGGTATTACTGGTGCTGTAGTTGATTTAGCAAATAAAGAACAAGAAGCATTAAACGATCTAGCTAATAGCACGGATAAAGTCAAAAGTGCTACAGATACCATTGCTAGCACTGCTCAGAAATCCGCTGCTGTAGTAGGCGAAACGGCTAAAGTTACCCGTGATAATATCGATGAACTATTACAGGATGCTGGCGCGGCCTCACTTGAAGCAGTTAATGCTGTGCTGAAGTTTGGGCCAATAGCTGGCAAGGTAATTCAGGACGCCGCAGAGGATACCTATAAATCATTACTACGCATTAAATCAGGGTTTAATGCCATTGATGCGGCTAAAGAATTTGAGCGCATTAGAGAAGCACAGCGCGATGCCGCTAAATCTGCCTTTGAAGCAGGTAAAGAATTCGTAGAAAAAGAACTAGAGCTAGAACAAGCGCATGATAAAAATCTTCGTAAATTAGAAAATCAGCGCCATGAACTAAAGACTAATTTCATTAAAGATGAAGTTCAAAAGGCAAAAGATCAGAATAATCTAGAAGTATCCTTCGCTAAAGAAAGAGATGCCGCGCTTACTTTACTAGCTGAGAAATTTGCTAAGGAAGATTTAGATCGTGCTACTGAATTAGCCGATCAAAAGCGTGATGCTGCCAAAGCGGTAGAAGATGAAATTAATAGTAATTTCCGTTCTGCTTTAGTAACCCGCTCTAACCTAGAGAAAGCTGCCCGTGCTGCCGCCGAAGCTGCGGCTAAAGCGCCAAGCGATCTAGGTCTTATTGATGCAGCCAAGCAAGCGCAAGATGAACTAGATAAATTCAATGGTACGGCTGATAAAAAAGATAAGGCATTAAAAGATAAGCAAGCGGCTATCGATAAAGCTCGCGCTGAATCTAAGTCAGCCGCAGAATTCGAGCGGCGTAAAGAAGAGATAGAAGCTAACTTCAGATTAGATCAAGATGCCATTGAGCAACGTGAACAGCTAATAGCTAATGGTGATTTTGCTAAATTAGAAGCATTAAATAAATCCATTGCTGATGAAAAAGCAGCTAACGCTAAAGCAAGAGAAGATGACCTAAAAGATCTTGCTGCTAAACAGGCAGAAGAAGCCGCTAATCGAGAATTAGAACGTCAACAGATCATAGATGAGTATGCCCTTAGACTGGCTGATTCTAAGACTGCTTTTGATGAAGCGCAGAAGGAAAGACAGAGAGAATACGATGAGCAATTGAAAGCCATCAATAAGCAGATTAATAAAGAAAATACTGCTTATGCGAAGCAACAGGATGATCTTAAAGCCCAATTCGCTGAAACCTTAAACGACTTAGGCGATTCCTTGAAGGCTGCTAATGCTTTCTTTGATAGTTTCTTTGGCGATGTATTAAAACGTATAGGTGTTACCGGGGATGCTTTTGATGAGCTATTCGGTAAGATCGGTCAACTTAGCGCGCAGTCAAATGCAGCCATTGGCGCGGCTAATTCGGTAGCTACCGGTCAATCTAATTCTAGTCAAAATACTAACCAGCAGCAGAATAATCAACAAAGCGATCCCGGCGCATCTTCTAGATCTGGAGGTGAACCTAGCGGGCCTCAAGCACGCACACAGCCAAATGAATCAGACGATACACCTAATAGAACTGTAGGAGGTTCTAAGTTTAACGCAGGCGATAAGAAACAAGACTCGCAAGGAATGAGTCCTAATATTACCGATGCGAAATCTTATCGTAAGTTAATGATTCAGGTTTATGAGCTAAATAAAGATAAGCCATTTGCTGATGCCGGTAAGACTATTGATAATGCAACGTTTCTTTTTGCTGTGTCGCAAAAGATTATCCGTAATAATGATTCATTACCGATAGAGTTAGATAATCTACGCGCACAAGCTAATATCGGCTTAGGCAAATCTAGAAAGAATTTCGTTGCTATAGTTGATGATATTATCGATTACGTAGAAAGCCAGCCAGCCATTAAAGATGTATCGCAAGGTGGCAGCGTGTCTTCTATCGATACCGGCGCGCGCGGAGAAAGAGAGAAAGGCGAAGAGAATGATGTACGAGGTAAGAGCGTAGCACAAGAAAGAAATGCAAAGTTCTCGCCTGTCCTAGATAAAAGTAGAAAGTCTCCTGCCGATATCAGCCGTGGTGATACTCGATTTGATGATGAAGACGCGGCATTAAGGGATGCTCAAACTGCTGGATTATCTCGCGCCGGTTCAACCGTAGCCGATAGAAAAGGCGCAGGAGATCCTACTGGCAATGTAACTATAGGCGCAGCTTTACAGAATCTTAATGTTTACGTTACTGGGCCATCTTCAGCAGATATAGCTAGGCAGATAGCCGCTGCTTTTAGTAACCCTACTAATATATCCAATATGGAAAAGGGTATTGAAAGTAAACGACAAACTAAAGCCTTTAACGCTAACCCTGCCGGTTCTATTAGAGGTGGCTAGAATTGATTTCTAGGCTATTCTAGCGTTAGGTTAGATAAAAACATCTTATGGTATCACCTGCAAATTGTAGCGGCTTCCCAACTATAGAAATAGGACGCGGGCAGTATTTCTTAATAGTCTCACAGCCAGAGATATCTGATAACCTAGGAGAACATGGGGAAACTTGCTCGCTTTCCATTCAAGTAGAACGTGGCGGGCCATATCCGCCACTAGGCTATCCTGCCTTTATTGTTCGTAATGGCGTTAAAGAATTCGGTGGTCTTTATCTTACTGATTCATTACCATTCCAAGCGGATATAGAAACATTTAATATTACCCTAGCATCTTATCTTTTTTATATGCAGGGCGATCAAAGCCCATTAAAAGGCTATTCCGCTAGGAATACCTTAACAGGCCATGCTCAAGCAGCTATAGAATTATCCGATGCTTTCAATGGAGCGCGCCCGCTAAATAAGATAGGTTTAGACGTGCTAGGTGATGATTTAACCGTAGTGCAATTTGACTTCGTAGGGCCAGGCACGTTACAGCAATTCATTGAAGATTTATGTAATCAAGAAGGCGCAGATTGGCGCATGAATGATGGAGGCGCTTTATCGATATTGAATCTTACTACCGGAACTATTTCACGATTAGAAATAGTCGTAAGAGACTCAGTAACGCTAGTAGCTCCAAGATCTTTAATGACCGTACCTTCAGCCGGAGAATCTATCTGCGATGTATTCTGGGAGGACGATCTACTCCAGACACAAGGCGTCCCTCCTGCTTCAATGGTTAGTGTCTATGGGCGCAACGGCGTGAATAAGCCCGGCGATGGCTCATTAAGTACTAATGAATACCTAATCTATAAATCAGATGGTACTTTAGTCTCTTATGATACAATTGAAACCGCAGACAGGATTTTATCTATACTAGTTGAGACTTAATATATGTTTGTAAATGGCCGTATACTAAAACTAGTCGAGATTAATGAAACTACTATAGATGAGTTATTAGAGGAATCTCATAGCGATATGCTTACAAAGGCAGAATATATTAAATCTTTAGGTTCTACAAACGGCATGCTAGTTATAGATCTAATAGATAAAACTCATACCGCATTAAAAGCTATTAAAGAATATTATGTTTTAGAGGCTAAGAAGAATGCCTAGTACATTTCTTAACTTAGCAGTTTACGATCCTGTCATTCCTATCCCTAATGCCGGGACTGCGTTTATTAGACAAGAAGAGAATAAGGCATATTTCAATATTGCCGATATACCTCTCAATGCCATTATCAGAATCCTACACTTAACTAGATATGTATTTTATCAGGTAATAGACCCAACGGCTAAAGCCTTAATAATGGCTGCTGAATTAAATGCATCCACTGGTATTATCGAGCATATTATTATTGATGAATCTATAGTGGATCAGACCGGCGCTACTGCTCGCGGCGATGCCGCTTTAGCTATAGTCTCTCGTGCCCCTTTGTCTGTGTCCTTTTCTACTTACGTAACTGGCTATAGGTCAAATCAACAATTCACTTATAGGTATACGCCTATGAATATTAATCAAGTTTTAACTATTCAAAGTGCGTCTAGGACTCTACTGGATGACGGCAGAACTTTAACTAAAATAACCGCTGCTAATGCTGCTATTTTAACTAGAGAAGAAATCAATCTAGAGTTATTAAATGAAGTTAGATTCCCTAAGAGTGCAAGGTTAGTTCAGTTAGGGCCAGAGTAAAGGATAATCATGAGAGATAACCATATTCAATATACCGCTATTAACCACGAACTAGAGACAGAGTACATCGTTGAGAACGGTAAATTATCAGGGCATCGTATTGCCTGCATATACGATGAAAGTATAGTGTCGGAAGAGCAAGCAAGGGTTAGGGCAGAGGAAGAATTAAGGAATTACTCAGTCCCTTCGGTTAAGCAAATAAAAGGGATGGACGGATCAATGACTACTCAAGTTCTAGTTCCTGCTTTTACCCGTGTAACGGTACTAGGTAGACGCCTGTAATCCTAATGGTAGACTTTACAATTAACAACATCGCGCTTACGCCTTTATCAGTATCGGATATCCCTGATACTATAGCGACTAGTGGTGAACAAACTAGCCTAGAAATCAAAGGTCTATCTCCTGTTATTCCTGCCGCTCCTTGGCAAGTAAATTGGTCTGATAATTTCACTGGCCACCAAGTTCAAACTATCGTTAGGTTTCAAGGGTTAGAGCCATATACTCAAATAGGCGCTAGAGACAGGTCTTATCATCTAGAGCGTCGTTATATCTTTGGTACATTTCAAGGGCCATTTGCTGATGTTATTGACCTACTCTTAGTAGCAGGAGAATGCCTTAACTGGTTTCCATTTCCAGAAATAAGATTAAGCGCCGATAACCTAGCTAAGATAGTTAATGTTTACCTACAAGGACAGACCGCTAGAGAAGGTATTGTAAAAGCCATTGGGCAATTAGGTATCCAAGCGGAAGTCAAGGTAAGAGTAGATACTGGTTTCCTAGAGATTGCCTCTAGCGATCAAGCAGAACCAGCGCCAATACCATTAATAGACGTAGGGCTTTTATATACTAACTGCCCAGAAGAAAGAAGAATTATCTTCGATCTAGTGCAAAATAGAGCTTTCCTACCTGCATCAGAGGTGACTGTATTAGGTAGACTAGGAATCTATGCTAACGCTAGCGGTGAGAATAATACAAGAAATGAATATTTAGTTTATAAATCCGATGGTACTTTAGTCACTTACGATACATTAAATACTGCCGATAGAGTATTAAGTATTCTAGTGGAAACGGTAGACGGTGATTGCGTCTACGTAATCGTTGACACCCTCACAACAATGGTCACCCCCGCATATATCGCCATTGACAGCGACGGTAATAAATTTGTTTCACAGCCCAATAATGCAACAATCCGCCGAATAGATGGCATAACTGAGGTTGTAACAATTGTAATGGGCGTGGACGCAAGCGCCGGGTTTATTGAGCCGACTTTTGGCATTGCGGCGAGTGGTCAAAAGCTTGGCTTTCCTTCCCCGATTGAAGTTGACGACGATGGTAATCTTTATTATGGTGATGAAAACTTCACCTATATCGGCAAGATTACACCTGCTGGGATTGTTACTAAATTTCTAGATCTGGATGCTTACTATGGGGATGCGTCCACTCAAGCCTATGATCTTAAATGGCGAAGCGGATTTCTTTATATCTGCGATAGATTAAAACACTGCGTACTGAAAACGGATGGCACAACGACAACGGTATTTGCTGGCACTTCCGGCACGGCTGGTAATACCGGGGATACTGGCGCGGCGACAAGCGCAAGACTGCAAAACCCAACTGGAATCTTTTTTGACAGCGCAGGTAATTTATATATTTATGATGATGGAAATTACCGAATCAGAAAGGTTAATGCCAGTGACGGGAAGATCAATGCTTTTGCTGGGCTTGGAGTAGCGCCTGGCGCGCCATATATTTTTACCGGCAATAAAGAAGATATCGATATTTCATTTTTCTTTGGCCAGTTGATCGTAGATCAATTTGATAATATTTATTTCACTGCCGGAGATTATCAATTGATCCGTAAAATCGACACTGGCGGAGTAGTTACAATAATCGCTGGTAAAGAAACGAATGGCTATACTGGCGATGGCGGGCCGCCGCTTGATGCCGAGTTTAATTATAACGCGGGCGGCTGCCTTGGTATACAAGCCGGAAATTGTACAATCTACGTTGCCGACGAAAATAATGATGCCATTCGCACGATATCGGAGGCATAGTTCGGTATTAAAAATCTGCTTAGTAGTCAAGAATTATAAACAATGACGATCAAGAAATATATTTTTACATCGACGGCGAGTTGACTACGAACGCAAGAGTAACTTTCTCTTTTAAATGCGTAACGGTTAATAATTTGCTAAAGGATAACTATGCATATACTTAATATTCTCTTAGTTGAAGACAGCGATGCAATCTCTAGTTTAATCACCGATCTACTAGACTATCAATATCAAGATGATTTTAATATTAAATCTGTCTTTACCTTAAAAGATGCTTTAGTGGAACTAAGAATGCAATCCTTCGATATCGCGCTACTAGATCTTCTCTTACTTGATAATAGAGGTATAGGAACATTAATCTCTATAGAAAAGCTATATCCTAGATTACCTATTATAGTTATATCTAGCTCATCTGATAAAGATATGAATATAAAAACCGCAGAGCTAGGCGCACAGAATTATATTCCTAAATCGCAAGTTACCGGGCAGATACTAGCTAGTGCTATTGATACCGCCATTATTAGACAACGTAAAGTAAATGAAAATAGTGATAAATTAAAAGTTGCGCTACAAAGATTTAATGAATCTAACTCTAACCTAGAAAGATGTGCGATAAATCTAACTGCTAGGCTCACGGGGAAGCTACACGATGTCGGACAAGGAGCATGATCTAACTCTCTATATCGAGGAATTATCTAGGGGCATAAATAAGACTGCAAATATACTTAATGGTTTAGCCGGGCCAGTCTTTCAGAGAATTATAGAGCAGAAAGCCCAAATAGAGTCATTACAAGAAAAGATTATAGAACTCCAAGAAGATAGAGAAAAGCATTGCGACTTACTTTATAAACAGGAAAATTCATTGACTTACCGTGTCGCTTCACTAGAAAAGCAACTAGATAATCAAATTAAACAAAGCGATAGAAGATTTAATCTTGTAGTTACCATTATTACCATTATGATAGCAGTAATCACAGCTATAGCTACCGTTGTGCCACTATTTAGAAAATGAGGACTTATGCTTTCCATCGAACAGCTTAGAAACATTCTGCCTAATTTAAGACAAGATAGAGCAGAGGAATTATTGCCTTATTTAATCGCAACTTTAGAAGAGTTTTATATAAATACTCCAGCAAGAATAGCAGCTTTCATGGGCCAGATCTGCCATGAATCTTCAGGATTAACAGTCTTTGAGGAAAACCTAAATTATAGCGCAGATCGACTATTGAAAGTGTTTCCTAAATATTTCAAGGTTGATAACGTTGCCGCATATGAGAGACACCCTCAGAAGATTGCGAATAGAGTTTACGCTAGTAGAATGGGCAATGGAGATGAGGCTAGCGGTGATGGATGGAAATATAGAGGACAAGGTTCTATACAACTTACAGGAAAAGAGAACCACTTAGAATGTGGCGAAGATCTAGGAATCGATCTATTGAATTGTCCTGAATTAGCTAGTGAGAAAGAGAACACTTTTCGTGTGGCTGGCTGGTTTTGGAGTAAAAGAAATCTAGGCAATCTGGCTGACAGGGGAGAATTTAAAGAAATAACCCGAAAAATTAACGGGTCTTATAATGGGTTAGACGAACGTTATACGTATTATAGAAAAGCTAAAGCAGCACTAGGAATCATATAATGCCAGAAGCATTAACTAGATATAATTGGTATATTTATCTTATTAAGCTAGTCTCTGTTGTTTCGGTAGAGATTGGCACTACTGGGCTAGCTTTAATATCTTTACCTAATCTACCTCCATTTGCTAGATGGGTAGTAATTCTTTCAGCGTTAAAGGCGGCGGGCGCTTTTTCATTTGGATTTTTCTCAGACAACGGAAGTGAGAAGAAATAGCCGGAATATTCCGGCTATTTCAGACAGTTTATTTCTTTGAAACCTCTATCGCTTCGGCTAGTATCTCAACCGGGTAGCTGTTACATTCGCCATATTTTGAATGAGGTACAGGTTCAATAGATATACCTTTCTGGCGACATATCGAAGCGGCGATCTTCCCCACTCTAGCTAAGTTAGCGTTATCCTTGCTAATTTTTACCTTATTAAGATTAACGAATTGAAGCACGGTTGAATAGCCGCGATGAGTAGTGCCGGTTTCAAGCACAAGTCTAGTTTCATCGGATTTTCTAATTGCTTCATATGCTATAGCGCGAGTCTCTTCTTGGACTTGCTCCATGGCTTTAATGCGCCGTCTATTATCCGCAGTCTGGGTAGCGATTTTAGCGATCATTTCCATCTCGGCTATTGAATCATCATCGTTATCTTGCGGGATGGCTATAGCATTACTACGCAGCGAGTATGAGCCAGTTTTACGAATAGACGGTAACACTTCACTTGTCACCCATTTACGTAATTCTTTTGCTTTCGGCTTATCAGATCGCAGTATAAGCGCGAACATTCCGGATTCATTAACGATAACCATTGATTGCTTGCCGCCAAGGGTGTCAATCTGATTGACACCCTTCTCCGTGTCGTCAAGTACTTGTATTGCCATATTTAGGTTAGATAAACCAAGTATATTACAGATATCGCGAGCTACGAACCACGGCTCGCCTTTATCGTCAATAATACTTCTTAGTTCAAATCTCTCAAAATCGAACTTTATTAACGTATTCGACATTTCTATTCTCCTTTAGAGTTAAAAACCCGACACTCTGAAGGGAACAACGGATGACTAGGTAATCAGGTCATTACTCCTGAAGTTTCCGTTGCCCCTTCAAAATGCCGGGCGGTTAAAGTCTATTTAATTATACCTAGTCATTCTTTTGCAAATTGGGTAATGACTCCAATTCATCCAAGAATGATACGCTCTTTTAATTACAATGTCAATTTTAGCTTAATATCTCATATATATAGAAATACCTAGACAACCTTTTTCCATTGTCGTATATTATCCATAGACCATAAATCGAAAGGATAACGACAATGGATGAGAACCAAGACAAGATAATCACAGAATTATATAATGAATATCAAGGATTCGTAAAAAGAGTATGCATGGCAGTGATACACAACGAAGCTATAGCTAGCGATTGCGCTTCCGATGTTTGGGTACAGGTAGTAAAGTATATAAATCAGTTTAGAGGTGAGGCGTCCATTAGATCGTATCTCTACAGGATAGCCGTTAATCAATGCTGGATGTACATGAGAAAATTACAAGTCAGAACCGAAATAACTACTATTGACGGTGAAATACCAGAAACTGTATTTTATCCTGAGATAGATCTAGGGTTACTACTTAAACCGGCTATAGCTAGCTTACCTAATGGTTATAAGCAATGCATAGAATTAAGATATATTCAAGGTCTAACTTCGCTGGAAGCATCTAAGGTATTGAAAACTACCCATGGAACGGTTAAGAGCCAAACTTTTAAGGCTCTTAACCGTTTACAGCAAATTATTAACGGTGAATTGACTCTTGTGAACGGTAAGATACCTCGCAGAGAATCGCGTCCTTATAAGCCGCGTCAATCCCGCCAAAAGATTGCATAACCGAAATTATTCTCGCCTTTTTGGATACGGTATATTACAGCGTGATTACCGTATCCATCCGGGCCATCGTACAACTGGCCGTCATACCTCGGATGATTTAGCAAGTAAAGCCTTATATCGTAAATAATCTGCTCCATTTGTTTTTCTTCAAAGAAAGCTAGCACGTAATCAATATCATCGGAACTAGTGCTCATTGAAATAGAATGGGCTTGATTACCTTTCACTGAACCGACAATGTAATTACTACTCACTCTTCTGGTGTCCATTACCGGCACTGATAATCCGCTCTTGCCGCTAGGAATCGTGAGAATATTGCCAATTGCTGATATTCCTGTGTCGGAGGCACTCCAAACTGGCGATAAGATAGGTGCTTTCATCGTAATAAACTGAGGCGTATCCTTAGCCATAACGCTCTTATATGGCTTAACCGGCTCAATACCAAGTAATCCCGCGAGTAATACTATTACCGATCCGATAGCTAACCTTTGCTTTGTCGTCATACTCTTTCATCCTTTCAGTGATTAAAATAGGTTCATTATGACACGAATTAATATCTATAATCTACTAAGATCTCTTACCCGTGTAGCCCGATTGCTTATGTACGCCGGTATTATCTGGCTAGCTATCGAAGGCGCTCTTTTTATTCGCAGCACGAGATCCGTTATTGAAACCAATACGCCAAAGATAGCAGCCAGTCTAGATAATCTAGAAAAGACCACGGCTAGCTCAAAAGAGGCTACTGAAAGGATTAATCTATTCTTAACTGTGGATAGGCTGAGAAACTGGGATAACGCGGTCAATACTCAAATCTATAGCACTCAGTTATTCACTAATACCTATAGAGATATAGCCAAAGAAGCTATAGAAATGATGCGTAATAATATAGAACCGGCTATAGACGGGCTATCTCAGGATACCGCTAGGACACTCACAGTTGCCCGTACTGCTATCGCTCAGGCTTCAGTTGACCTAAGTGATAACTCCAAGAAAGTGGCCGCGCTGACAGAAGAGTTAAGGCGGCAAACTAAGCAGAATGGCGATTCTATTAATGGGTTGTTAGAAGAGGGAAAGAGTTTAATAGTAGGCAGCAAGGAAGATTTATTAGCCTTAATAAAAGAAGCGAGAGAAACCACGCAAGGGCTAAAGATAATTACTAACGATCCTGATATTCTATTAACCATTAAGAACGTTAGCGATATTAGTACCGAACTGGATCTATTAAGCCATAAGCTAATTGACCCAATTATTAACCCCCTAAAAACTACAGGGGTTAATAAGTATTTCATCCAACCTGTACTAAAGATCGCTAAGTTCACCAATGCAGTAGGGGCAATCTTTTATATGGTCAGCCGCTTCCAGTAGCGTCTTTTCAGCTTTCTTATAGCTATTCTTAATTGCCTTATAGGTTTTAATTATACTGCATAGTGCCCATATATCAGCTATTGAGCAAACTAATAATACTAGCGTAAGAAGCATGGATTGACCCAGTACTATAGAAACGATAGTCATACCGAATACCGGGAAAGAAATAGTAATTACAGCCGCTACCGCGAAATGGACGCCTCTGTATAAGCTTTCTATTGGATTTCTCATCTTTACCCTCTATTAAAATCCTAGATAAAATTCATTTATCTCTATGTCTACAAACTGATGATTTAATTTAAGCCATTGCACGAAGCAATCACAAAGACCTCCAGTATAACCTTCTTCGTGTAGTCGATTCTGTGCCTTGTATTTACTATCTATATAGCCTGATATCCCTAGATAAGTATCCATATTCTGTCTAGCTTTTAAGATATCGTAATGTAGACAGAACTGCTTATAGAGCGTACTTAGTGCCGGTCTAACTGGCCCTTCTAAGTGAGCTACTATCCTGTAGTTATCATACTGGCCGTCCGTGATTATATAACGTTTAGTTTTCATAGGAGAACCTTTATGTTTTTAGTATCCTTTTTCAAGAAAGTTTTCTCGCCAATTATTAATTTCTTCACTTCCGGTAAAACCAAAGAAGAAGTTAAAAAGATAGCTCACATTGCTAATCTAACCGCATCTAAAATAGCCGATCTAGCTAACGTCGCCATGCCGATAATTAAGATGATAACAGATGCCACACCGAACAAGGCAGATGATGCGATTCTAACTGCTGCTCATTCTCTAGGTACAACCGTGGCATCTATCCTTTCCTCTACCGATGAGATTACTAGAGATGGTGGCCGTCTAAAGCTAGCTGCTGAAGCCCTAAGAAACCATCTTATTGAGCTAGTAAGAACGCGGGGTAAAGTAGAGTTTCAAGACTTCACCCTTAGAACAATGGAAGACGTTATGAGCCTTCCTAAAGGCATCTTAATGTCTGCCTGCCAAGACGCCTATACTATCAGCAATGAGATTAAGAAGATTTAGCTTCTTTAGGCGCTAAGTAGACTTGGATATTAGTATTGCCTAGATCTTTAGGCGCTAGATAAGATTCAAGATCGTAATAACAATGCCGTTCCATAGCAAACTTCCATACGTTTGACTTGAACTCTTCTAGCGCCTTAATCTTCTTTTCCTGCTCGGCTACTAAACAAGATTGATCTGTATAGTTACATTCTTGCAACGTATACTCACCTTCTCGGCAAGGACAACCTAGGTAATGCTTTTTACATTCTTGGGCTGCTCTTGCTGCATCGCCTAATCCTAATGGTTCAGCGTTATAGATACCGTCTAATTCTTGCTGTAGTTGGGCAATTCTTTCTTTTTGCTCTTCTATAGTTAATAGATCGTACTTATGTGCTTTATCTGCTATGCGCTTAACTTGCTCTAACTCAGTAAAAGCATCGTTAAATCTACTGTTAAGATCTTTTAACTCTTTAACCGCATCGACAACTACCGATGGAGATATAACGAATAAGCGAATACATTGATGATTCCATTGATTATCAGCCCATCTCCATTTAGACGATGGATCTAATCTGTCTCTGTACGCCCCACAGTTAGTACACCGCCATATATCCGCAAATGGGTCTATGCATCTAATTCTTTCCATAGTTATTCACCTCCTGATATAAAATCCGTTGCATCCCTATACCCTCTGTCATAAACCTCTTGTAACCTCTCTTTTAACCACTCCGAATCATCAAGGCTATTATCAGTAATAAGAGAAAGTACTTCATATAGAAAATCATCTAGTGCTTTCTCTTTCTCTGTCTTAATTTCCATCATTAACCTCTATCGCTATATAATCTTCTTGGTTATCGTATACATCCCTATTGCCTTGCCCGTATCCTTCACTGTAAGCTTCATTTAATGCTTCGGCTACTAACCTAATCGCTTACCGGTAAGCATCAGCGTAGCCGAATAAGTTTAACGGTAATAATTCACTCGCTTCTTTCTTGTAACCCTTCATTATCCCCTTTATTCCATACGCGGCTGTTAAGACATACTAATTCCTTGGTTCATTCGTATATTATAAGACATACCAGTTCAATTACTCATTCACGGATTTTAAGACATACTTCTCTGATTATTCATTCGCACCTTCTAGGACACACTCCAATGGTTATTCATTGCTATATCATAAGACATACCACTTGCTTTATTCATTCCATCTCATTAAGACATACCCTATCCATTTACTCATTCTCTTTATATAAGACATACGGCGCTTCTTATTCATACTCGAACTGTAAAACATACTAAGCGATTTATTCTTTCAATCTTCATAAGACATACTAAAAGGATTAATCTTTCGCCTCTTTTAAGACTTACATTACTGTTTAATCTTTCTTGCCATTTAAGACATGCTTTTATCATTAATCTTTCACACCTCGTAAGACATACAGAACCTCTAAATCTTACAAATTATTTAAGACGTACATGGACTTTTAATCTTACCTAATTATTAAGACATACGGATAAAATTAATCTTGCGATCTACCTAAGACATACTAAGGATGTTAATCTTTCAATCTTATTAAGACATACCGTTTAGGTTAATCGTACTACACGCTTAAGACATACGCATTAAATACTCATTCGCTTCATCTAAGACATACACAAGTCTTTATTCATACACCTTTTTTAAGACATACGATGTCAGTTATTCATTCTATTGACATAAGACATACCCTGGTTCTGATTCATACTTGATTATTAAGACATACCAATTCGTTTATTTATATGCTTCGCTTAAGACATACTATCTATGTTATTCATAGATCAACTTTAAGACATACGCTGGCTTTTATTCATTCAGCGATCTTAAGACATACACGATACCTTATTCATACTCCAGTTCTAAGACCTACTGTGCGAGTTATTCACTCACATTATTTAAGACATACACGAATCATAGTTCATACAGCCACTTTAAGACATACTTGTTGAATTATTCATTCACATCATCTAAGACCTATAACCATGTTTATTCATACGCTGCATTTAAGACCTACAATAATTATTATTCATACAAGACTTTTAAGACATACGTAGACTCTGATTCATTCTCCTTCTTTAAGACATTCAGTCTTCCCTTATTCATTCTTGCATTATAAGACGTACTACCAAGGTTATTCATTCTCTATTTTTAAGACATGCAGCCTTACTTATTCATGCGTATTATATAAGACCTACTAGTTGACTTATTCATTCTTTCCCAGTAAGACATACCGATTGTATTATTCATTCAATTCTATTAAGACATACCAATGATTTTATTCTTTAGTGGGCGGATTAATCCGCCCACTAATCTCTTGCTACTGTAACCGTGGATCTGACTGTCTGCCCTTTGTTTTTAAGTTACTCCATTGAGTATAATCTCTAACTGATAAACCTATTACCTCTAAGTTAGGAGGATAAATCATATCTGTATGGTTCATGAATGCCATCGGATAAGGCACTGGCGGCTCTACTCCATAGTGATTATAAAACATTACATAATGGAGATGGGATAAAAAGATCTGTACCGCATAACGACGCGCTCTAGCATGAATATGGCCTGGCGGGAGCTTACCTGATTCATAAATAGCCTGAATTTCTTTATTACGATAGGTCTTTTCTTCTAGCGCCTGTAGCGCTTGCTCCTTAAACCTGAATTCATTATTGTAAGCTATCTCTCTTACCTTTCTAGCCGCATAGAGCTTACCATAGTAGTCATTTGGGTTATTGTGTACCTTTACAAACGACTCACCTAGTTTATAGATCGCTAAAGTCTTTAGCGATGCATTCCAAGGACGTTTCGCTATCTGGCCAATTAGTTCTGCGCGGGTAAAAGTTAATTGATCTTTTTGCTCATCGTCTCCATATGACCATTGCTCCTTAGCGCGCTCAGTTACCTCTGGATGGCCGAATTCATCAGCCGTCTGAGTGCCTTTTAGTTGTATACAAGACTGACAGGAAATCACTAGATTATTCACTTCGCTTGAACCGCCACGAGAAGCAGGTAATGCAAAATCCACTTCTAGGCTCACGCGGTCTAGCGCGCTTAGGTTACAATACGCACATCGATAGTTAAACTTTGCTAGTAGATAATTCTTAATTGACTGTCCTTGGAATTGAGCTAATTTAACCTTAACGTCTTTAGTCACTGTAGCCTTTAAGATCTCGCTCTTGAATAATTCAACATTTGAATATCCAATAGCCCGCTCAACTACGCCTAAGAAATTAATTTCACCTTGATATAACTCATCTTTAAGCGCAGTTAGGCCATTGATCACATCTTCCGGTAGTTCAAAAGATAAGACTTTCAGCGAAGCATCTGTTACTGTAAATTTCTTAATCGCTTCATCTTTTTCAGCGATCATTGCATCCAGTACACGCTGTGGATTGCGACCAGCTTTAATGGCACATGCGAAGATATCAGATACTTCTATATGCTTTCTTTTACCTATTGTTTCTTCTACTAATTTACGGGCTTTCTCAGCGCCTAACCATTTAACAGTTGGGTCAATCCCGGCGAAACGCTGGAGCTTACCAGCCGTCCTACTTAGCCTTATATCGATATGAGCCATTAAGCCTGCTGATATCACTCCTCCCAGCCCGCAGATCGAGCCCATCCATTGCCCATTCGGACTATTAAAAGCATACTTACCTAATCCTACCTTCACTTGGTTCTCTAGTTGAACTAATGAAGACTGGAAGTAAACTAAGAACTCATTAGGCTCAGTCTGCTCTTGGCGCTCTATTGCGCCTATTTGACCGCCTACCATTATACGTAGCTTTTGAATAGCATAATAGAGATCTACTAGATACCGAGCTTCTTTATCTGTTAGAAGTGAAGCGGCTAGCGTTAGATCTTTACCTAACTTCTTTAGAAGCGCCGATTGCTCATCAATACTAATCATTGATGCCAGTTCAGAGATATCTGGATCATGGCGTAGATTAGGATAAGACGAAACATTTAATACTAACGCTTGCGCCATTCTAGTTATCTCTTCTAGATTTACAGGCATTTCATTTGCATATCTAATCGATCGTGTTGACATTTACTTTACCCTTTCGGACTGGAGTTTAAGGTTAAGTGATCGTTTTGATTCACTTCGATTGTTTAAGACATACTTGTATTCTGGTTCATACGTGTTTAATAAGACATATATCAAAATTTATTCATACGCCATATCTAAGACCTACAAATTTACTTATTCATACGTGATATATAAGACATATCAGCAACTTGATTCATTCTATTGACATAAGACCTACCCATATTTTTATTCATACAAACCCTTTAAGACCTACGGTTTAATTTATTCATACTCTCCAGTTAAGACATACAAAGGTGTTTATTTATTCAAGTGATTTAAGACATTCCTTTTCCTTTATTCATACGGTTTATATAAGACATACGCTGGCAGTTATTCGTTCATCAGTTGTAAGACCTACAAATCATATTACTCATACATAAGAATTAAGACATATCTCATTAATTATTCATATCCCATTTTTAAGACATACATTGTCAGTTATTCATACATCCATACTAAGACCTACATTCCGAATTATTCATACGTACTATGTAAGACATACCATGAAAGTTATTCACTCGTAGCTATTAAGACATACAGTCTACCTAGTTCATACTTATTCTGTAAGACATACAGGTTGCTTTATTCGTTCCCGGCTATTAAGACATACAAGGCTGTTTACTTATTCCCATGTTATAGGACATACATCTTCAGTTACTCATACCGCGCTTGTAAGACATACAAAGACATTTATTCATTCCCTTAACATAAGACATACGGTGGCTATTATTCGTTCTACATTTTTAAGACATACGCTGTTTTTAGCTTATTCTTCATTCTGTAAATCGTACAGTTTTACTTTTAATGTATTAATTGTACGATATGCAATATTTAATTCTTCTTCCATAGCAAATACATTACTTTTCAGATGATTAATCTCTTTTTCGCTACCTCTACTAGTTGCTATTATATGAATCTGCATACTTCCATCTGACTCGCAATCCGTAACCTCGACTATCCTAAAAGAATCAGGGTAATTAGAATTATCCACTATATGAACTTCAGTGCCAGCGATATAGTCTATCATTATTTTTTCTAGCTCTTCTACTTTCATTCTTTCATGCTCCTAGTAATGAATTTCTATAATCTTGCATAAACTTACACTGGCCGAACCGATAAGTGCCGCGCCTTATATCCTCTATAAAATGAGGGCAGAAGTAATTAGTAACTATCTCTTCTTGGCGCTCTTCTGCTGGCATATCAATGGTCTTTTGCTTCTTTTCTGGCTTTGGCTTAGATTGTCGTTTCATGAAATTCCTTTACTTTTAAATTAAATACCTTGTCTTACCTCAACTCGCTTAACCTGATTCAGCCTGACTTCACCAAATCGTGCCATGCTTGGTACAGCCACGAATGAAATATTCAGTTAAAATAAAAACCTCGCCTTATATCGCCTTGTCATGCCGAAACCGACCATGACTGTCCCCGTCATACGATACCGAGCCATATTACTTCTAGTAACATTATTAAATAAATGCCGGTTATTTTCCGTAACCGGCGAACGGTAAAACCCTTGACTTAACTTACCGGATCATGCCATGCCGCGCCCAGTCGCGTCTGACCCCGCCTGACCTGAATCATGATAATACCTTACTTAAAGACTGCCAGCGTATCCATAAGCGGCAAAGCGCCCTTATTATTCACGCTGCGCTCAATCGCGCTACTAATCTTCGTTAGACTACCAGCCGACGCGAATGCTCTCATTGCTCCAAGTATAGAAAGACTCGCGTTATGCGCCGTTTGCTCTGCTTTACTTAGCGAGTTGTAATTAACGCAAGTAATCTTTTTCTGTGCTAGCTTAGAGCTTAGCCTGATCTTTTTAAGCACTCGACTACTAACCGTACTAGTAATCTCCTCGTTCTTTAATCGTTTAATACCTACTCCGCGTACAGCATCAAACACCATTGCATTCTCTTGACGAGCCAGTTTTATAGCAGAATAAAGAAGATGCCTATTACTCGTAACGCTGCGATGAATTACGCTTGACAACTCCTTATAGTCTATCGTTTCGCCTTCCGTCATCGCGGATATGCGCTTATAAAGTAGTTGGGCATCAACAGTCATTTCGCTGATAGTAAATTTATTCTCCATTTGTCCACGTTACACCTTTCACTTGAAATCTACCATAAAACCCATTATTACGCGGGCGAAATCTTCCTATGCCTATAAAATTACCAGCTTCTTTGAAGTGATGTAAAAATACATCTTCAGTAATCGTTTCATCTAAAACATAGACCGTGACAGACCCGCTCCATTGATGAATTACCGGAAAGCACTTTTCCACGCGCTTACCAGATCCGCGTATACCATCAGAGGGAACGAATAACCATTCACCTTGAACGCTTTCCTTCTTATCCGGTAATTGAACAGGATCCATAATTAGAATCCCGGCTTCAAAATGTTTAGTATATGTTGATTTTCCTTTACCCGGTATCTGTAAACCAAGGAACTTAGCCGCTTCGGATAGGCAATTCTTAAACACCATAGGCGGAATAAACACATTACCTTCGGTGTTAATATGCATACGCTCCCGCCAAGTGCGTATTTCATAATCACGAGGATTTTCTTTAGAAAGTTTCGCCACATCATAATGACGACTTTGTGAATATGGACTAATTGACTGTAGACTTACTATTGCTGTTTTCATCTTTTACCCTTTCGCTGTTTTAAGTTAAAAAACCTTGCGTTGATGCGCCTTACTCCGCCTTGCGCTGCCGCGTCGTGCCAAATCCAGTGCTGGCCCGCTAAACCGTGCCAAAGTTAAACCCACGTTTATATCAGAATTAAATAAAAACCTTGCTTTACCGGACTATATCGCGCCATGCCGCACCGATCCCTGCAATGCGATTCATACTAGAATTAAATAAAAACCTTGCGTTACCTCGCCCAGCCGGAACGTGCCCAGACCAGCCTTGACGTGTTAATATCAGAATAAAATAGAAACCTTGCGTTGCTTCACCATACTCCGACTCGTACTGCCGGGCTATACGAAGATTAATTTATACTAAAGTAAAATAAAATACCTTGCTTTGCCGTATCCTGTCCTGACTAGCCCAGCCGTAACTAGCCCAGCCGCATTGACTATATAATTATTAAATAGAAACCTTGCGTTGTCTTGCTCTGCCACGTCGTGCCCTACCGAGTCTAGTCTTACCCAATCGAGTTTCTAATTATAGCTTACTATAAAATCCTAGCTTTTCTTAATGCTTGCATAGCGAAATAATGCGTCAATTTACGCGCTGCTAGTCCCTTGTTCGTCCCTTCGCTCCATAAGCCTAATCTCTCTAATAACGCCTTCTGCTTATCACTAACTTTACCCGATCTCCATTTCTTCTTTCTATTGCTCATTAAAGCATCTGCGTTTATATCGCTATAATCACTCGCGATATAGCAGGCCGCTTGCCAATCTTGCGCTATACCTAATAATGTTAATTTTCTTTCTTCTAATACATAAACTTGATGGCCGCTAATTGCCTTGTATTTTAATTCAAAAGATTGATCCCATTTACCTTGCTGTTTGAGAAGTTCCGCTTTAGCCACTCTTTCTTTATTTGGCATCACGATAGCTATTGATTTATCCCTCGCAATGGCTACACTAGCGATATCTCCTGAGTAATTCCAACAAAGCTGATTATCTTCAAAGTAATTAATAATCGTCAATAAGACCTGATCTATATCACCATCAAGGCAAAACTCTCCATCGTTCTTTACTCCAAAGCAGTCTAAGATAATACCCTTCTTTAATGCTTTCGCTTCTAGCTTCTTTTGAGCTAGCGACTTCCCTAGTACATCTCCAGCCATACGCATATCACGGGCATCAAAGGGAGCAAAATCTAAAATAAGCGCATCGCTTTTCCCTGGATATAAACGCATGGCGCGTCCAATAGCTTGGAGATATGTCAGATCGGACTTCATCGGCCTAGCCATTAAAGCACAGCTAGCTATAGGAAGATCCGTTCCTTCTGTAAAGATTCCGTAGTTACAAATTATCCGAATATCGCCAGATAAGAAGTCTAGTAAAGCCTGCTTTCTTACTTCTTTCTTTGTAGAATCGTCTATAGCGATAGCTTTAATACCGACTAGAGTAAAAGCATCAGCAAGGTCTTTTGCTTGCGGCACGGAGGCACAGAACGCAATAGTAGACCGCTCTAATGCATGTTTTAACCAAGTATCGATAATAATATCTTGAGCGTTGTCCATTTTCATTACATTACCTAATGCCTCATTATCCCAGTCTGTATCATATTCATTGCCAGATATCGGCACGTCTTTAACCGATACAGGCAATTCAACTGCCATTGCTGAGAATGGAACTATTGCCCCTAGTCTTATAGCATCCCTAATAGTTATCCGATAAGCCACGGTCTGAAATACTTTAGACAACCCATCGCCATCTGTACGCTTTGGGGTAGCCGTAACTCCTAGAATCTTTAAGTTAGGATTAGCTTCTCGTAGTCTATTAATTAAATCCAAGTACGTATCGCTGGCGCTATGATGACATTCATCTATGATTAAGTGGGTAAAATCGCCGTAAGAAAGAACACTATCTAATCTCTTCGTTGCCGATAAGGTTTGAATAGTAGATGATATTATCTGCCGATCAGGTTGATCTATGTCACCCATTACTATACCAGGATTTAAGGCATGTAAAGCAGGAAATAAAGACTCTATACGCTGTATCGGCTGATAAACTAATTCAGCACGATGAGAGACTATTAATACTC
>ERZ1292625.341-Hain-H41-01um-R1-341-length-73937-cov-10_pt1 | contig 24297 bp, 28 predicted proteins | sample MGYA00564400_ERZ1292625 | MGnify/ENA primary metagenome ERZ1292625 (study PRJEB36523, sample SAMEA6512639) | groundwater metagenome | collected 2019-01-08 | study: AquaDiva: Metagenomics assemblies of 32 groundwater samples | reverse complement strand
GCCCGGCAAGCAGTGCCGGGCGCGAAACTCGGGGAAGCGAGGGGTCATGCGTGAACATCACACCTCGCTCCGGAGAACACCGGTTCAGGCCAGCATCTCCACGACATGGCGAGAGCTCGTCAGGCAACTCGAAACACAGCCGAGCACTATGCCGTCCCCATGGTCCGTCTCGCTTCGTAGCGCATGGACGGGCGGACCAACTGAAACCGGCGTCATATTATCTCAGTCCTCAAATGTGTACAATAGGTGGGTGAAGCACATCGGTACACAGCTGCGGAAAAACCTCAGCAAGACGCGCGAGACGGAGCGCGGCGAGCTTATGAAGTATTTTGTGCAGAAACTCAACAGAGGACGACTGCGCGACGGCTTGCCGCAGATAACGATGGGGCGCATGGGCAAGCTCTTCGAGAAAATCCCGACCAAAGACCTCTACTATCTGAAACGCGTGTGCGACGATGCCCCGAATTTTTCCAAGAAATTCTGGTGGTTACTAGATCCAAAAAAGCACACATAGCTGTTCATTATGGCAGTCAGACTGCCATAATGCGTGTTACTCTTACTGAATGCGAGTGGAACCTTATGGAATCGGCTCATGTGTACATGTCCTCAAGAGGGGCGCGCGTGGGATGAAGATTACCTCCGACGAATCGGATCGCAAACGGTTTGTGCGGTCCCTGTTTTATATGAACGATGAGTACGTGGATGCCAATTGGCTGAAAGTTGGTCAAAGTGACCCGTTTTTCCGCTCCATCTCCTGGCCGAAGCGAGAACCGCTAGTTCGCATACTGTGCTATACCCTCATGCCGAACCACTTGCATCTTTTATTGCGCGAAATCAAAGATGGGGGGATATCGCGATTCATGCAGAAGATTGGACAAAGTATGACGAATGCATTTAACGAAAAGTATGGAGAAAAAGGCAGTATCTTCCAAGGTTCGTACAAAGGTCGGACAGTGCACGATGATAAGCAACTACAATATACCGCCGCATACATCATGGTAAAAAACACATTCGAGTTATACCCGGAAGGAGGACTGGGCGGGGCTGTCGACGATTTTGAGCACGCATGGAAGTGGGCGGTAGAGTATCCTTTTTCAAGTTTGAGGGAGTATGCGTGCGCCGACGCGTCTCCCGTTCTCGAGAATAATTTACTTTGGGAAATGTTGCCGACCATCGGTCACTTTAAGGACTTTTCGCGGGATGTGATTATAAGTGGCAAATGGCTCGACAGTGATATCGAGTAAATGTATGGCAGTCTGACTGCCATAATTGCGGGAAACCGTGTAAAAGTTGTCAGGGCTAACTTTCAGAAGTCGTCCTGCGGGCGGGTAGATGCTGGAAGCTGTTTGAGGTACAATGTTTTCCTCATGGCATTCTCATTTTCACCCAAGCTCGGTATCGACCTCGGCACCACGACGGTCCTTGTGTATGTGCCCGGCCGCGGCATCGTACTCAACGAACCGTCGGTCGTCGCTGTCTCGGTGCGTGACAACAAAATCCTCGCCATCGGCAACGACGCCAAGGCGATGATAGGTCGCACGCCGGGCGAGATAATCGCGTACCGTCCGATGAAGGACGGCGTCATCGCGGATTATCGCGTGACGGAAGCGATGCTCCGCTACTACATCAAAAAGGCGCTCGGCAAATGGAATCTCTTCCGTCCGGAAGTAATGGTCTCGGTCCCTGCAGGCGTCACCTCTACGGAACGACGCGCGGTGGTGGAAGCGGCGACGAAGGCCGGGGCGAAAGAAGCCTATGTGGTCAAAGAGCCGATACTCGCGGCAATCGGCGCGGGCATTCCCATTCACGAAGCACAAGGTCACATGGTAGTAGACATCGGCGGCGGCACGACCGACGTAGCAGTCATCTCGCTCGGCGGTATCGTCGCATCCACTTCGGTCAAATGCGCCGGCAATGCGATAGACCACGCGATAGCCGACTATATAAAGAAGACAGCCAACCTCGGCATCGGCGACAAAATGGCGGAAGAAATCAAAATTCAAATCGGCTCTGCGGTGCCGGTGGAAGAAGAGCTCACGATGATGGTAAAGGGCCGCGACCACCTCACGGGATTGCCTCGCTCGGTGGAGCTCGGTACCAACGAGGTCGTGCGCGCGATAGGCAAGGAGCTTCGCACGATGATTCAGGCGATGAAAGATGTTCTGCAGGAAACGCCGCCGGAGCTTGCCGCCGACATCATCGACAACGGCATCACGATGACGGGTGGCTCCTCACTCCTTCGCAATCTCGCGGAGCTCGTCTTCCGGCGCACGGGCGTGAAAGCTCGCGTTGCCAAAGACGCGCCGTATTGCGTAGCCAAAGGCACGGGCGAAGCGCTCAAACATTTGGAGACCTACAAGAAAGCAATCATTTCGAAGCGTTAAAAACGAATTGGTAAAGGTCTCGAACGAGGCTAGAATGGGGGGAGTATATATTGGGAGGGAGCGATGCGCGGAAAGTCGAAACGACGGCTTGGTCCCGTCTTTTGGTCAGTGATGGCTGTGCTAATAATTGCGTGGCCGGTAGCGTATATGAATGACCTGAACGTCACCATTCGCATCGAGCGCGGCGCGCCCGCGCAACGGGCTATCTCCGCTCTCGGAACGGATGTGCAAAGAGGTCATGCAGTAACCATCCGGCGAGACGCGACAGGCTTTCACGTCGATGCTGAGGTGGGAGGCACGCAAGACAACTTCCTCATTGACACCGGAGCGACGCATGTATTTTTGACCGAGGCCTATGCGGCGCGCATCGGTTTCAACACGGACAACATTACGACCTGCAGCAAAGTTCTCGATGCGCTGAACAATCAGTTCTGCTCGAAGAGGGTGCTCATCAAAGAAATGCGCATCGGTACGATTGTCATGCACGACGTGGTCGGAATGGTAGGCAAGCATTTTACCAAGAACTTGCTCGGACTATCTTTCCTTGATCGGTTGAATACGTTCAGCTATGACGGCCGGATGCGCACATTGGTGCTCGCGCAATGACGATGGTAATTGGCACGGCCCGCCCACACCGGCGGGCCGCTACTTATTTATTACCGCGATTGGAGTCTCTCAATATCCTGCATGAGTTTGCGCAGGTCGTTCTGAATATCGGTGAGTGTCTTTTTTTGTTCCGCCTCTTGCGCTTCCTCCGCATTGTCCTCCTCGCTCATTTCTTCAACATCCTCGGAAATATCTTCCACATCCTCCTGCAGTTCGTCCACGTCTTCCTGAATCTCGCCGATGTCTTCCTGAATTTCCCCCACGTCCTCGGCAACCTCCTCGACAGCTTCGGTCGTGTAGTTGATGGTCATTTGAATAAATATCGAAAGGTAAATCGCTTCGAGCGATACTATGGTCGTGAGCACCAAGAGCATTTGCTCGAACAGAATGTAACCCTTCCATGCGGCAACGAAACAGGTGAGGAAGATCAGTGTGTGGATGATGATAGAAACCGGCGAGCCTATCCAGTGCGTGATGGCGAGCGCGGCTTTTTGGATACGATTCCGTTTCGGCATGCGACTAGTATAGCTCAACAACGCCGTTGCGAGTGAAAAATATAACTCCAGTGATTTACCCAATTGGGTAAATCACTGGAGTTACGGGGCTTGGGGTATAATCGCAACATGAAGCTTTCGGGGGGCGCGCATCTTATCTCGGGGAATACAGAGACGATTTCCGACGTGCTCGCACTTTTGGAAAAGCAGGGGATTGCGACAGTCGCGAATCCGGATGTATACGTTCGCACCTACACACACTTCGGCATCGATGAGGCGCGCGAGCTACGCGACCGTGCCGCGATGGGAGCGCTCGGCGAGGGTAACCGCATATTCGTGATTGCCGCTTCCGGCATGACCAACGAGGCACAGAATGCTCTCCTCAAAACACTCGAAGAGCCGCCTGCCGGTAGCATTTTCTATATTATTGTGCCGTCGCCCGAGACACTTCTACCGACGTTTCGCTCGCGCATGCAGGCACTCGTTCTCGCCGGTTCGCACGTGGCCGGACTTGTGGACGCGGACTCTTTTCTGGCGGCGGCACCGGCAAAACGCTTGGATATGTTGAAGCCGCTCTTGGAAAAAGATGACGATGACCGGCGGGATATCGGAGGCGTGGTTGCATTTCTTTCGTCGCTTGAGCGCGCCCTTGTGTCTCATCCGGGAGGATTGGCTTCCACTTGCCGTGAGGGATTCGAATCGGTATATCGTGCTCGCAAATATATGAGCGACAAAGGCGCTCTGGTGAAGCCATTGCTTGAACAAGTCGCACTTCTCGCGCCGCGCATTTGATATACTGGCGGTATGGCAGACTACGATTTCAAAGTGTTCGACGGCAAGGCGGCGGCGTCCAAAGAATGGCTCGCAAAAGAGTATCGCGGACTGCGCACAGGCCGTGCCGCTCCGGCGATACTCGATAGCGTGCAAGTATCGGCCTACGGCTCCGTGGTGCCGCTCAAACAGGTGGGCAATGTTTCGACTGAAGACGCCCGTACGCTTCGGGTCACCGCGTTTGACCCTTCGATACTCAAAGACATCGAGCGCGGCATAACAGCTGCGGAAATCGGCGTCGGCACTTCCTCCGACGGTACGTCGGTGCGCGTGACATTTCCCGAGCTCACGTCAGAACGCCGCGAACAGCTCGTGAAGCTCGCCAAGGGCAAGCTCGAAGAGGCGCGCACGGCGGTACGTATCGCGCGCGACGAGGCATGGAAAGAAATACAAACTCGCGAAAAGGACGGCACGCTTACCGAAGACGACAAGTTCTCTCTCAAGGAAGAATTGCAGAAGAAAGTCGACGCAGGAAATGACGAGCTCGAGAAAGCTTTCGACAGGAAAGAAGAAGAGATGAGCTCATGAATGTTGTAATCGTTGAAAACGTTCAAGGCGTTGAAAACGGTATGACTGTGCGTTTAGAACGAATATAACGACTAGAACGATTTGAACGTATGTTAACGGCGCTTCTGGTGATTGCCATTCTCGTGCTGCTCATCGTGGTGCACGAGTTCGGACATTTTATCGCCGCAAAAATATTCGGGGTGAGGGTGGACGAGTTTGGTATCGGCTATCCGCCCCGTGCATTTTTGTTCGGAAAATGGGGCGGTACCGAGTACACACTTAATTGGATACCCTTCGGCGGATTCGTGCGGCTTTTTGGCGACGAAGGAGAGGCACGCTTGGGCAGGGGCAGTTTTGGTGATGCGCCGCGCTACAAGCAGGCGCTCATTCTTGTTGCGGGAGTTCTCGGCAATGTCATCGCGGCCTGGATTCTCTTTACCGGCGCGTACGCATCCGGCATTTTGCACGTCGTCGACGGACAACCTGGCCAGCTTGCGCAGGCAGGCGAACTCCTGATGGTCACTGATGTGGTCGCCGGTTCTCCGGCTGATGCCGCGGGCATAGTAGCGGGGGATGTGGTCCTGCAGGTTGAGGATAATGCCGGAGCGACCGCTCCGCTCACGCCGGAAGGCATATCGCAATTCGTGAGTACTCGCGGCGGCAAGGATGTCGCCATTACCTATGTACGCACCGAGGCCACGTCTACCGCCACGCTCCGTCCGGCGCATGCGGTGATTGCGCAGGAGGCCGGACGACCTGCCATCGGCATCGGACTTGCGCTCGTCACTTCCGCATCAGTGCCGCTCCCGCAGGCGATGCGCGACGCTTTCGTGAGCACCTACAACACGTTCGGTCTGGTCGGCAAAGGGCTCTTCGCGCTCATCCGCGATTCACTACGCGGCACGGCCGATTTGCAAAGCGTGACAGGACCCATCGGACTCGTGACGGCCGTGGGCGCGGCGTCGCAAAACGGCATCGGGTACCTGCTTAGCTTGGCCGCTTTTATATCGGTGAATCTCGTCGTCATAAATCTCATTCCCATTCCCGCGCTCGACGGCGGCAGGCTCGTCGTCGTAGCGATAGAATCGGTCATGCGACGCTCCGCCCCCCGGCTTGCCGTGCAGCTTCTCAACACCGTCGGCATCGCACTCATCATTCTCCTCATGGTTACGGTGACGTACAACGACATCGCGCGACTTATCGCCTAAAAGGCGCGAAACGGCTGGGGTATCACGTCGTTGTTAGACATAGGTGTCAAGTATTCCCCTCGGGAATATGCGCTAGAATGCTTGTCACATGCGTCCCGTTAGAAATAGCGGACGCGCGTACACGATTATGCACACTATGGTCGGGATTATGAACACTAGCGTCTTAGGGGGCGGCACTTACTTGTCCGCGTCCTATTTCTAACGGGATGAGGCAATCACAGCTTTTCACCAAGACCCGCAAGAGCGCCCCCAAAGACGAAGTCGCGAAAAACGCGCAGTTGCTTATCCGCGGCGGTTTTATTCACAAAGAGATGGCAGGTGTGTATGACTTCCTACCGCTCGGGTATCGTGTGCTCGAAAATATCGTACGTGTCATTCGAGAGGAGATGAATGCGATAGGAGGTGTGGAATTGAACCTGTCGGCACTTCAAAATCCGGACGCGTGGCAAAAGACAGGACGCTGGGACGAGAAAGCGGTGGACAGTTGGTTCAAGACAAATTTGCGTGCGGGCGGAGAAGTTGGTCTCGGGTTTACGCATGAGGAACCGCTCACGGCGCTCATGTGCGAACAAATTTCCTCGTACAAGGACTTGCCCTCGTACCCCTATCAATTTCAGACGAAGTTTCGTAACGAGGAGCGGGCAAAAAGCGGCCTGATGCGCACGCGCGAGTTTTTGATGAAGGACCTCTATTCGTTCTCAAAAGAAGAGACGGAACATGCAGCGTTTTATGAAAAGGCTTCCGAAGCGTACATGAAAATCTGGAAGCGTGTCGGTCTGGGAGACAAAACGTTCAAGACATTTGCTTCCGGCGGCTCGTTCAGCAAATTTTCCCACGAATTCCAGACTGTCTGCGATGCGGGAGAGGACACCATTTACATCAATCAGGAACACAAGATTGCAATCAACAAAGAAGTCTTTACCGATGAGGTCAAGAAAGAGTTGGGGCTCGGCAATGATTTCACTGAAGCAAAGGCTGTCGAAGTCGGGAACATTTTTACATTGGGGACACGCTTCTCCGAACCGCTCGGACTCACGTACAAGGACGATGATGGAAAAGACAAGTCCGTATTCATGGGCTCGTACGGCATAGGGCCGGCTCGCGTCATGGCAACCATTGTCGAAGTACTGTCCGACAACAAAGGAATCGTGTGGCCAAAAGAGGTCGCACCGTTTGCCGCGCATCTCGTCGCCATCACCGGCGGTAATCAAGATGTCGCGGCTGAGGCCGACCGGATGTACGAACTCTTGCGCGAACATGGTATCGAAGTGCTATACGACGACCGCGACGTCCGTGCGGGAGAGAAATTCGCCGACGCCGAGCTCATCGGCATTCCGACGCGGCTCGTCATCTCCGAGAAAACACTCTCGCAGGGCGGTCTCGAAGTGAGCGAGCGGTCAAGCGGCAATGCGACGTTCGTTTCCGACAGTGGTATCGTAGAGCACCTCAAGAATTGATATGTTGGGGAATTTTAGTACTTGGTTGCGCAACATACGGGAGAGCATTCTCGGCTATTTTTCCAACGACATCGGCATTGATTTGGGTACCGCCAATACGCTCGTGTATGTGAAAGGGCGCGGCATCGTCATCAACGAGCCGAGCATCGTCGCACTCAACACCAAGACGGGACAGGTTGTCGCCGTGGGCACGCAGGCCAAAGAGATGATGGGCAGGACACCCCCGCATATTCAGGCGGTACAGCCGGTGGTGGACGGCGTCATCTCCGACTTCGAAGTCACTTCCGAAATGCTCGCGTACCTCATCAATAAGGCGCAGTCGGGCCACACCAAGCTCCTCGGGCCGCGCGTCGCAATCGGCGTGCCCTCCGGCATCACATCCGTCGAAGTGCGCGCGGTGCGCGATGCGGCCAAGGCCGCCGGCGCCCGCGAAGTGCACATCATCGAAGAGCCGCTCGCCGCGGCGATAGGAATTGAATTGCCGATACACGAGCCGGCCGGCAACATGATTATCGATATCGGAGGCGGCACGACCGACGTCGGCATCATTGCGCTCGGCGGACTCGTCAATTCCCGCAATATCCGCATCGCGGGCGACAAATTTAACTCGGACATCATGGGACACATCCGTAATGAATTCAAGATTCTGATAGGGGAAAAAAGTGCGGAGGAAATTAAAATAGCCATCGCGAGCGTGTCGCCAAGCCGCTTGCCGCTCGAAGCGATTGTGCGCGGGCGCGACCTCGTGACGGGCCTGCCGCGCGAAATCGTCGTGACCGAGCAGGATGTGCGCAATGCCATCGGCCACTCGGTGGAGGAATTGCTCGAGGCGATAAAAGAGGTGCTCGAGACGACACCGCCGGAAATCATCTCCGACGTCATGCAACGCGGCATCTATCTCGCCGGCGGCGGCGCGCTCATCCGCGGATTGCCGGAATTTCTCACGCGAAGCCTCGGTGTGCCGGTCGTCGTCGCTCCGGACCCTCTGACTGCGGTCGTGCGGGGTACGAGTGCGATTCTCAACGAAATCGAAGCGTTCCGTGAAGCGATACTAAGGAACGACGACGAACTGGTGCCGACCGAATAGTGCGGCGGAATATATTGTATGAGTGAGTTCCGCTCGAGCGCAACACGAAGAGACGGCCGACGCCGGCTCTTTTTTGCGACCGTCTTCGTACTCGTCGTCATCGCATTGGATATGTTTTCAGGCGGAAGTCTGCGCGCGACGGCGCGTTCCCTCACTGCACGGGTATGGAGCGCGAGCGCCTACGTGCGCGGTGCTGTATTCGGGAGCGGCTTCTTCTCGTCGCGCGCATCTCTCGCCTCCGAGAATGCGACATTGCGCGAAACGCTTGCCCGGTATCAGGAAGGCGCCGCCGGTTATCAGGTACTCAAGCAGGAAAACGACTCGCTCCGCTCGATGCTTCATCTGGCCCAATCGGAGCGGGGGATAACGGCACCGGTGGTTTCGTCAGTCATCGCATCTCCCTACGGCACATTTCTTGTCGGCGCCGGCACGACGGACTCCGTCGCCGTCGGCAGCCTCGTCGTGACGGAAGGCGGGTTTGTGGTCGGCACTGTATCTGAAGCCGCGAGCCGCACGAGTGTGGTCAGCGAGCTCTTCGCGGGCGGGTCGTCGGTCAACGTGCTCGTCGGCGGAGCTCCCGCCGAGGCCGTCGGTCGCGGTGGCGGCAATGCGCGCATTTCGCTTTCCCGCGACGTGAGTGTGCGCGAGGGTGATCCGGTCACCGCCCCGTCTCTCGGCGGTAGAGCCGTCGGCACTGTCGGCAAGGTTGTGTCCGACCCGTCAAACGCCTCGCAAACGGTGTATGTCATTCTTCCGGTCAATCTCGCATCACTCACCTACGTGTACGTCATACCCCGTCCATGAGCCTTAGAATCGCGGTTGCGGCAGTCGGGTTTATCGGGGCGGTATTTGCGCCGCCGTGGGTGACGCTCGTGTGCATCGTCCTGCTTTCTTTGCGGTACCGCGCGTGGGAGGTCATTATCCTCGGACTTATGACCGACCTCATCTGGCTGCCGGGCGGACCGTCACTGCATCTGTTTCCTCTTTTTACGGTACTTGCCTTGATACTGGTGTGGGGGCTCGAACCGTTGCGACTGCAGTTTCTTGAGTAATTCTATTTGGGGTATATTGCAGTGATGATGTTCCGGCGAAGAGGCAGAATACGGGTGATACGCGAAATTGCGCCCGAAGAAATATTTCTCGACTCGTCGAACCTGCCGGAGCATGATGCCCGCCAATTCGAAGGCCGCCTTGAGCGCCCCGTCGCGGCGCGTTCGATACTGACCGTAGGCGCCGTCTTCGTGCTCGTCGTCTCCGGTTTCAGCTACCGCGCGTTTCAGCTTCAGGTGGCTCAAGGCGATTCGTACGCAACCATCTCGCGTGAGAACACGCTCGACCACTCGCTCCGTTTTGCCACTCGCGGTCTCATGTTTGACAGGACCGGCATGGAGCTCGCGTGGAACGTCGCACAACCCGTCGCTTCTGATGCGACCTCCCTCGGCAATAGCCCGACGGGCGAGGCGACTCCGGAGAGATACGCACTGCGCAGATACGCGCCGGTCCCCGGCCTGTCGCATCTCATCGGGTTCCTGCAGTATCCCAAAGCTGATGCAAAAGGGCGGTGGTGGCGGGAGGAGTATTCGGGTGTCTCAGGCATGGAGCTTTCGTACGATTCACAGTTGCGGGGACAAAACGGCTCTACCATGGTCGAGCGTGACGCGCTCGGGAAGGTGGAGCGGGAAAACATCGTATCGCCTCCGGTGAACGGCGAAAATCTCACGCTCTCTATTGATGCCGGTGTACAGAGCAAACTCTATTCTCTGCTCTCGGCTCATGCGCGCGCGCAGGGCTTTCTGGGCGGCGCGGCGGTCATCATGGACGTGCGGACAGGGGAGATACTCGCGCTCACCTCCTTTCCCGAGTACGACCATCAGGCGTTTACCGACGGCGATGTCGCGTCGGTACGCGCGGGGAACGAAAACCCCCGCTCGCCGCTTCTGAATCGCGCCGTCGCCGGTCTTTACACGCCGGGCTCTATTGTCAAGCCGATTTTTGCCGCCGCCGCGCTCAACGAAGGGATTATCAGTCCCGACAAACAAATTCTCTCGACCGGCGCCATCACCATCCCGAATCCGTACGACCCGGCGCGTCCGAGCGTGTTTCGCGATTGGGCCGTCCACGGACTCGTCGATATGCGCACTGCGCTTGCCGTATCCTCCGACGAGTATTTCTATACGATTGGCGGTGGCTACGGTACGCAGAGCGGATTGGGTATCGGGAAGATTGACGAGTATGCGCGACGCTTCGGCCTCGCCTCGACGACCGGTATCGCACTCATCGGCGAGAAGGCGGGCATCATCCCGACGCCTGCGTGGAAGGCCGCTGTCTTCGGCCCCGAGGACCCATGGCGCATCGGCAACACATATCACACCGCCATCGGTCAGTATGGCTTTCAGATTTCACCGCTTCAGGCTGTGCGCTTTACCGCGGCGATAGCAAACGGCGGCAAATTACTGACCCCGCAACTTCTTGCTCGCCCCGCCGCTGGCGGGGCGAGCCCGACTCCCGAGTTTTCCATGGTAGGAGTTCCCGACAACTATTTGCAAATCGTCCGTGAGGGGATGCGGCTCGCGGTCACCTCCAACAGAAAGGATGCGACGGTTAAATTCTTCAACATCCCCGGCATCAAACTCGCCGCGAAGACCGGCACCGCCCAGCTCGGCTACCGCAATGAATCCATGAACTCGTGGTCGGTCGGATTTTGGCCGTCCGACAATCCGCATTACGCCTATGCGGTCGTGCTCGAGAAAGCGCCGGCAGGGACACTCTCCGGTGCCGCGCCGGCCATGTTGCCTTTTTTTCAGTGGCTAATCGCAAATCATCCGGAATATATTCAATGAAGTATCGTGTATCGCGTATGTAGTATCGTGTATATACAAGATACAAGATTCAAGATACATGATACGCGGAGCTTGCTACTGTGAGCCGAGACGGTATAATGCCTCGCGCACCGCATAAATACATATGAATCCCGTTAGAAATAGCGGACACGCGCAATCGGGTTCATTAGAAAGAGTCGGTGATATCAACATAGCGAAGTAGGGGGCGGAATTGATAGTCCGCGTCCGATTTCTAAACGGGATGAATGACGACGCAAATTATTTGAGCAAAGAGAAATTCGACGAATTCACGACCGAGCTTGAGCACCTCAAGACGGTCCGCCGCCGCGAGATTGCGGAACAGCTTGAGTACGCCCGCTCGCTCGGCGACCTCTCCGAGAACGCCGAATACGAAGAGGCACGCAACCTGCAGGCCGCGACCGAAGACCGCATCCGCGTCATCGAGGAGAGCCTTTCCCGCGCGCGCATCATCGAACACACCAAGAGCAACACCGTTTCTCTCGGTTCCTTCGTCACCATCCAGAAGCAGGGCGAGAAAGAGGAACATACCTACGAAATCGTGGGTTCCGCCGAGGCCAATATGCAGGACCACAAAATCTCGCACCTTTCGCCGCTCGGCTCGGCGCTGATGGAAAAGAAAAAAGGCGACACGTTCACCTTTGATACACCCAAAGGCGCGCAGAAGTACAAAATCGTGAATGTGAAATAAAGAAAAGGCCGCCCCTCGGCGGTCTTTTCTTTTTGTGGGTCAGGGATATTTCATGCGCCGTCGCGCATGAAATTCCACGACCCTGGCTCGCCCGTTTTTGCTGTTGCAAAAACATGGCTCCGCCTGTCCACAAAGACGAGACGACCTGCCGCAGGGCAGGCCGTCTCGTCTTTGTGGACCTGGGGGGAATCGAACCCCCGCTTGCGCAATGCGAATGCGCCGTTATACCACTTAACTACAGGCCCTAGTGAGAAGCGAAATGAATATATCATATTCATTTCGTTCGAGCGATGTGCATGTATGAATATACAGGCCCTGCTTCCGTGTGTCACAGAATATACCACAAGGGGAACAGGTCCACCTAGTTCAAAAACCAAATCGCGAGGTTGAGTACTGTCGCGAAGAGCACCCAGAGAAAATACGGAATGAGGAGATAGGCGGCGCGCCGGTCTATCTCCCATGCGCCGCAGATGAGAAAGAATATACAGCAGAGCAAAATGATGATGGTGATGAGCGCGACGAGGACCGCGTGGAAGCCGAAAAAGAATACCGTCCACGCGGCGTTCAATAGAAGGTGGGCAAAGAAGAGCGGCACCCATCCGCGGACCTCTGCGGCGAGCGGGTCTTTGTTCCAAATGATGGTGACCGCAATCGCCATGAGTCCGTAGAGCACTGCCCAGACAGGCGCGAAGAGCCAATTCGGCGGTTGGAAAAACGGCTTGTTGAGCATGTCGTACCAACTCCCAACGTCTGTGGTGATGAAAAGGGAACCGAGAAAGCCCGCTCCGTAGGAGGCCAAGACCGCAACGCCAAGGCGCGCAAGCCAGTTCATGAATCAATTAGCGCCTATGGATGATTTTGTGTCAAGCGTGTCCGACTAGCTAGAGTTTTTTCCTTGAGAAATACTTAATTCTAGCCGATATTGCATATAACGTCTTCGCTCGCGTCTTGTGAGAACAAGTTCTCGCAATTCCGCTCACTTGCCGTTATATTATTTCATATATCGGCGTTACTCGAGTCTGGCGAGACATCGGGTCTCGCCATTCCTCTCGTTAGCCGCTATAATCTCGCAACGCACCTTTAGCTCAGTTGGTTAGAGCGTTCGATTCACATTCGAAAGGTCGTAGGTTCGAATCCTACAAGGTGCACAGGGATTGCTCGGCAATCCAAGGTCAGAGGAGTTCTGCGTCGGGGTGTAGTATACCGGTAGTACGCACGATTCGGGTTCGTGTAGACCGGGTTCGATTCCCGGCACCCCGACAGAGAACTTCTATGGCCCAATCGGGCTGTCGTATAGTGGTAGTACGCATGGCTGGGGGTCATGCAGTCCGGGTTCGATTCCCGGCAGCCCGAACAGAGTGAGGGATGAGAACAGTGCCTACGCTCGGCAGGCCTAACCGTGCGATATACAGTTTCCGCACATTTCATCGTATAGGCATATTCGCGCGAATATGCGCATAGTATACTGATTGGTATATGAAGGATTTGGAAAGAATTTTGAAAGCGCTCGCGAATAAACGTCGGCTCGCGATTCTCAAATATCTCAAGGGCGGCAGGGCATCCGTCAGTGACATTGCAAAGACTATCAAGCTGTCGTTCAAGGCCACCTCAAAACACCTAACGATACTCACTGGTGCCGGCGTTCTGGAAAAGGAGCAAGAAGGTCTCGTGATGTGGCACTCTTTGAGCAGTAAGAAAAATCCACTTGTGTCAAAAACACTCGATATCATGTGACATATCAATCACGTGTCCATACCGGCATATTCGCGCGAATATGCCCATAGCAGTAGTGACGTAATTATCTACCGTTTATCGCTCCTCTCGGCAGGAATCGAACCTGCATCAATCCCTTCGGAGGGGACTATCCTATCCATTGAACGACGAGAGGTAGTGAGGAACAAAATGAGAATACCACATTCTCATTTTTTCCGAGCGCCCCTCCCGAAAGCTTCGCTTACGAGAGGTTACGAGCCGACTATATCACGAACAGTTTATCTCGGTCCTTTACTTCAGTTGACGAGTTGCTGTCGCCATGATGAAGCGGCGCTAGTTTCGCTATATCTGAAGCCGACAGTCTGGGAGTGGCCCACGATGATTGAGTTTCCGCGAGGCACGCATGTGCTGTTCGTGTGCAATGCAGGCATCAACCGTTCGTCGATGGCGTGTGCGGTGTTCAAGGCGAAAATGAGCGCTTTCAAATTCGATTGCAAAGTCGAGTACGCGGCACTGTACAGTGCGTTCGCCGGCGTGACGCCCGCCGATATGTGGCGTGGTGTGCCCGTGGCGCGCGATTACAATCTACGCGAATACAGGAGTCGCTTCATCGGGCAGGACGGCGTCTACAACGAGAGGACGCTTTTCTTTGGCATGGACGAACATGTTGTCGACGGCATTCGCGGTTACCCGCGCATTGACGAAGTGCGCGTGCGTCTGTTCAATCCGCCGAACGGCGTGTTTGATCCGCAATCGGCACAGACGAGGGAAGCCTTTGCGGCGTGCTTCACGCAGATTCACACCGGTGTGGACAAGCTCATCGCCTCGCTCGACATGCAGTAATCAACGACAGGCATTGGGCGCTCATACGCGAGCGCCCTTTGTATTTTCAATAAAGAGGCAGCATACTTAGACGCTATGGAACTTATCCGTCAATTCAGTGGCCTCGGAAAAGGGGATGCGGGCATTGCCGGCGGCAAAGGCGCGTCGCTCGGAGAGATGACACAAGCGGGGATTCCTGTCCCACCCGGATTCGTGGTGCTCGCAAGCGCGTTTGAGAAGTTTCTCGATGAAGCAAATTTAAATCAGGAACTGGATACGATTTTGGATCAAGAGGTGAGGCGCGACGAAATTCAGAGCGTTGACCTTGCATCGGCAAAAATTCAGCAGCTCATCACGAGCGCCAAGATGCCGGAGGACATTGCCCGTGAGATTTTGGAACATTTTAAGGTACTTGATGCGGAACGTGTCGCCGTGCGCTCCAGTGCGACCGCCGAAGACGGTGCCACTGCCGCATGGGCGGGGCAGCTCGAGTCATATCTCAATACTACGGAGGAGGACGTACTCGAAAATGTGCAGAAGTGCTGGGCGTCGCTTTTCACACCGCGGGCGATTTTTTACCGTTTCGAGAAAGGCATGCACGGCACGAAGATTTCTGTTGCCGTTGTAACACAAAAGATGGTGCAGAGCGAAGTGAGTGGCATCGCGTTTTCCGTGCATCCCGTGACCGAAGATTACAATCAGATGATTATCGAGGCGGGATTCGGCCTCGGGGAGGCGATAGTATCGGGTCAGGTGACGCCGGACAGCTACGTCATCGAAAAAGAGCCGCGCCGCATCATCGACAAGAACATCACCTATCAGAATCGCGCGCTTTGGCGCGCGGCAGCTGGCGGTAATGAATGGCGCAATCTTTCGGAGGAGGAAGGCAACAAGCCGGCGCTCACCGATAAGCAAGCGCTCGAGCTTGCCGAGCTTGTGCTCAAGATAGAAAAGCACTACGGATTCCCGTGCGATATCGAATGGGCATTCGAAGCGGGGAAGTTTTTCATTACGCAAAGCAGACCCATCACTACACTTTCCAAGCGATCATGACGCCGCCGCATGTTTTCGACCCATTATGTGCGTAATATATGAAAAACGAAACTCTTGCAATAAGAAACGACCCGTCAAAATGGTGGTTCTGGGGCCGCTGGAATCAGTGCGTGCTTTCCTCCGCTCTGTGGCACCGAAGCCTGCACATACCGGCTCTTAAAGAGCTCGGCATCAAGGTACAAGGGGACGAAAAGATATTGCACGGGAATTTCTATATTCTGAAGGCCGATTATGATGCGGTGGAGAAGACGCTTGGCGAGCAGGGGGTAGCATGGTTTCAACGGTGGTTTGATATGTATGAAAACAAAATCACACATCTCGATTCGTACAAAGGCGACTTCGATGGTTTCCTCGACGCGCTGCTCGATGTGCGCGGGCTCTCGTGCCTCATCGAGCTCGCGGACCATTGGATGGTGAAAGAACTTCAGCAAGCATGTGCAGAGAAGAGCTTATCCTATGAGGACGTGCTCGCGGCTATGCAGCCGCAGCGCAAAACGCTGCTTACGGAATTCCAAGAAGGACTACACACGCTCGGAAAGGGCGAAGAAACAGAATTCGTCAAGAAATGGGAATGGGTCGGCACACATGCCTTTGAGGGCGAATCACTCACTCGTTCGCGTCTTGATGATGTGCTTGCACAGTTAAAGAACAAGAAAGAAGTACAAAATACGATTTTCGAAATTCGAGATGCGCGACTGCGCGAGCTCATCGGTATCGGCAAGCAGATGGCATTCTTCCGCTCGTACTCTATCGAGGTGTCAAACAGGGCGATATACCGACAGCGGTCAGAAATGGAGCGGATTGCGGAATCGCGAGGCCTGACGTATTTAGAATTAGTCGAGCTCACCGATCTTGAGCTGCGTGCATGTATGCGCGGAGAAGCGGTACCCGCCGATTTTAGGAATCGCGATAAGCGCTTCGGCTATGTCGGCATTGGCGACGAAATCGAAGCGATATATGGATCAGCGCTCGATTCCGAGCTTGCGCTGCACGAGCGGAAAGTCGAGCGTGTATCCGAGCTGCGCGGCACAATCGCGTGCAAGGGTCGCGTAATCGGTACGGTGCGGCTTATTCTCGAGCAATCAGACATACCGAAAGTCGGAGTGGGCGACATCATCGTCACCGCCGAGACGCTACCGGATTACATCATCGCTATGCAGAAAGCTGCAGCATTCGTGACTAATCAGGGCGGCATTACATCGCACGCCGCACTCGTTGCGCGGGAAATGCGCAAGCCCTGCATTATTGATACAAAGATCGCGACACAAATATTCAAAGACGGGGATATGGTGGAAGTGGATGCGGATAATGGTATCGTGCGGAAAATATAGCTATGGACATTCGGATTATCGAGACAACTATTTCACTGAATGGGCTGCGAGATGTCGCAGAGGAGTTTTACGGCGACATGGTCAAGGGTGCGGTGGATATTGGAAAGGGCATCGCCGCATTCGGCGGGGAATATCATATCGACGCGAGTAATCTTCTTGTGGAGCACGGCTCGCGGCAGGGGGATATTTGGGGTTTCAACATTCTCCTCGACCAGTCTCGAGAGACATGGATAGAGTATACGTCGCTCATCAATATTCGGCCGCAGGCGGGCAATCGTGGCATGGAAGTGATGGACGCCAAGGTGCGTGATAGGATGAAAAAGATACTCGATGCGCTCATCGTATGAACACCACCCGAACCCCGTTGTTTCTCATGGCCAATCTGGGAGCCGAGGTCTCCCGTCTCGTCTCGTTCAAAGAAAAAGGCAATGAGGCTCTTGCCGATAAAGCATTCGGTAGGGCAGAGCACATGATTGCGGAGATAAAGACATGTCCGGAAATGAAAAGCAGACTGCAAGAAATTACACTTCTTGAAACTGCGGTCGCTGATATTGCGAATGGCGAGACGGCATCGAATATTTCAGCATCGCTACTGAAGTCGTATTTTCAACCGTTCGCGCTCCGCTTACTCTCTCAATAAATGTAAGTAGACAGCGGGTCGAAAGAGTATAAGAATGCGTCTTATGCAATATCCACTCGACCCGAAAGCTGAGCTTGTGAAGTGGGGCCCGGCGCCGGGCAGAGTCTACTACGCAGATTGGATGCAGGGTGAAGTACTGCTCTTTGCGCAAACATACCCGGGCCTGCGATGGCCTGATTTGCTGCAGCTCAACAAAGGGAATCTCTTGTGCGTGGTCATGGAGCAAGACGCAATGAATCGTTGTGGAGGAGATGTGTTCCTCAAGGAGATGCTGCCGCCAGAGCGGCGCGAGGAAAATCGCGCGAAGTGGCGGGAAGCACTACAGGCATTACGTTCAAAGGAATCCGCGCTGGAGCGCACCGACATGGCTCAATTAAGCACGCAAGAGTTCGTCGCTCTCTGGCGCGACTTTCAGAGTGCCGTGGATTACTTCTGGTGCCGTTCGGTCGTGCCGGAGCTTGCGAATTACGGGTCGAGCCCGATTCTTGAAAAGGCTTTGTTGGAGCATGTGCCGGCCGAACAATGCGGTTCTGTGATGGAGACGCTCACCGCACCCGAAGCCCCTTCCTTCTACCAGCAGGAGGAGGTGGAGCTCGCCGAAACGAACGACATCGCCGCTCATCAGAACAAATACTTCTGGTTGCATAACAGCCTCGACCATGTCGGAGTACTTTCTGCGGAGTGGTTCGCCGAGAGGAAGCATTCGCTCTCTCAGGATGTGAGAAAAAAGACGGCGGCGCGTTTCGATGAGGTGCGACGCAACAAAGAAGATGTGCGAATACGATACAAATTACCGGAGGACGTCATCGATATCGGCGAGGCTATCTCCGACGCGGTCCATTGGCAAGATGTGCGCAAAGGCGACATGTTCACATTCTTGCATTATCGGGAGATGCTTTTCGTGGAAGCGCAGCGGCGTTTGCGGGAAGAGAGGGAGGACTTACTCACGTTGCAGAGCGAAGAGATAGCACGACTGCTAGAGGGCGAGAAACTGCAGTTCGGCATAAAAGAAAGGCGCGAGGCGTGCGGATTCTTTTGCGATTCGAGCGCGATTCGTGCCGTTGATAGCGCGACCGCGCTTGCGTACTGGGATGCATATATCGAACCGCCGCTCGAGAGCGATACACAAGAGTTGCGCGGCATAGTCGCATCAAAAGGCACGGGAGCCGTCCGCGCGCGAGTGCGTGTGGTGCGCGACCCGCGAACGGCCGCGGATTTTGAGCAAGGCGATGTGCTGGTCGCAAGTATGACGACACCTGATTACATATTCGTCATGAAGCGTGCAGGCGCGGTTGTTACCGATACAGGCGGGCTCATGTCTCATGCGGCAATTGTTTCTCGCGAACTCAATGTGCCGTGCATTGTCGGCACAAAAATTGCGACCCGTGTCCTGAAAGACGGCGATGTGGTGGAGGTGGATGCTGACAATGGTATTGTGAGAAAGCTATGATATCCGGCATACGACACATATGGTTTGATTTCAGCGACACCATCGCACATATTAATAAAAGCGTGGCAGATAAGCTGATGCACACGGCGTATGCGAAAGTCACGAAGAAGGAACTCACACCGGAGCTGGTAGCCGAATATGATGCGATGCGTAAAAAGCATGGGTCGAGCACTGCGGTATTCGTCTCGCTTGGAACGCCGAGGACATATCTCGTGGACCGACTTGCCAATATCGACCCGAAAGTGCTGTATCAACTCGCCGATGAGAACATTCCGGAGGTACTAAAAAAGCTCCGTGAAATCTTGCCGATTTCTATATTGTCTAACAACAGACTGGATGTGATATTACCGTCATTGGGAATCGAACCGGGTTGGTTCACGAATATTCTCGGGCCGGATACAGTCAAAAAGCCGAAGCCTGCACTTGACGGGTTCCATATGATGATAGAGCTCTCCGGAGCCACGCCTGCAGAGATTCTCTATATCGGCGATGAGGTGCAAAAGGACCTTGTACCGGCAAAATCGCTTGGTATTAAGACGGGACTGCTCTGGAGCATCTCCGAAGAAGCTGATTATTGCTTTACCGATTTTCAGGATATTCTGAAGAGGTTCGAATAATTTGACTCAACTATGGCCCTCGCATTCGCTGCAGACAGAAAAAATACCTACGTGTACCCGTGGTACATCGCCGACATCACCGCTACCAAGGACCTCGAAAGCATCATCGGGCTTAATATCGCGCGGACGTTTCTCACGGTCGAGAATGATTTCATCACGATGTACTACGACGACGAGACCACCGATCAGGTCGGCGCGGCACTTCTCAAAAAGATTCTCGCTGACAGGAGTTTCTTCGGGTCTGTCGTGAGCAATTTGTACGGGCGCGCGGAGGAACTGAAACAGTTTTGCGAACAAAGCGCGCGAGACACCGGAAAGAAGAGCGAGGAAGAACTGCTCGAAATGTACTCCACGTATACAGAAAAATTACGTGCACTGCGCACGTGGGGATGGGTGCCGGCCATGATGGACGGCATCTCCGAGCCTTTTTTGAGCGCCTTTCTCATGGAGCGATTGCGCTCTCACCTCGAGCCCCTTGGGCGTGCCGAGAAGACGGCCGAATACTATTCACTCCTCTCATCAAGCGAGAAAGAGAGCGAGGTGCAGAAAGAGGAGCTTGCCCGCCTTGCGCTTCTTGTTGCCGTGCAAGCCGGTGAGAATGGAGAGCAGGCGTTTGCTCTCATCAAGGCGGGTGACGAGGACGGTTTGCGCACATCGTATCCCGATATCTATCGCCAATTGACGGCGCACACACAGGAGTTCGGCGCGCTCACCTATGGGTATAGCGGGCCGCCCATGAGCGTCGCTTACTTGCTCTCAGTTCTCAAAGACGACCTCAAGCAGGAGCCGGTGAAGCGGGTCAAAGAGATACACGCGCATTTCCGCGATATCAAGGTACAGAAATCGGCACTTGCCGAAGAACTGAAGCTTCCCGAAGAGCTGCGCTTTGCGCTCGAGGTCGCTTCCGAACTCATGTACATGAAGGATTGGCGCAAGGGCGCATACCAGCGCTCGTACTGGCTTATGGACGCCGTCATGGAGGAGCTTGCGAAACGGCTGCAGATTTCGCTCAAGGAAATAAAATACATGACGCTCGATGATGTGCGGGAGATGTTTGGCGGCGACAGGGAAGCGTGGCGCGCCAAGCTCAAGGAGCGCCTGCTCTCATGCTGCGCTCTCACCGAGCACGGCATCACGAAAGTGTATGAGGGCGCGGAATGTGAAAAACTCAAAGCGGAACTTCTTCCGAAAAAATTCGTTTCAACAGGTCAGGAAACAGAAATCAAAGGGCTCGTGGCGTACCCCGGCTTTGTCCGCGGCACGGTGAAAATCGTTCTTACCGTCGAAGACATGGCGAAGCTCAATGACGGTGACATCCTCGTCTCATCTTCGACCAATCCCGACCTTATTGTCGCCATGAAGCGTGCGGGCGCATTCATCACCGATATCGGCGGCATCACCTCGCACGCGGCAATCGTGAGCCGCGAACTCAAGAAGCCTTGTATCGTTGGGACAAAAAACGCGACACACGTACTCAAAGACGGGGATACTGTGGAGGTAGATGCCAAAGCGGGTGTCGTCACCATCGTGTCGCGTGCGTAAACAGGCTGTATGTCCATTCACGAAGACATCGCTCAACATCCTTGGGAGTATCTTGGTGCCGCCGCTCTACCGCTCTACATCACTATCTACCCGCCGCTCTACACGCAGGGCTTTTTTGACCGCTTCGGAGTGAGCACGGACATCCTTTACATGTCCGATTACCGCAAAGCGTATTGGTTTATACGGCGTGACCGGCTCGAAGAACTCGCCATTCGCACGCTGCCGGAAATTGTCGAGGAGGGGTGGAGTTGGTACGACCGTTGCGTCCGCGAACTCCGGGGCTTTCAGACATTCAATCAGACGTTTTTGAAGCAGGATCTCGCCGTACTTTCAGATGAGGAGCTTCGCTCGTTCATGCTTCAGTACCGCACGACATTCATGCCGCCGTTCGTCACGAACAATATCATCGAGGCTCAAAGCTATTACCTGCTCCATCATCTCAAAGACATGCTCATCGCAGAGGGCATCGATGCATCTCATGCAATGCATCTTATTGATCAGTACGGCCAGACGGCCGCGCCGAATTATCTTCGTGAGTGTGCGGAAGAGTTCCGCCGCGCGCAGGACGATACGGCGCGGGAAATCGTCCGGCGCAAGTATTACTACATTTTCAACGACTATCTTGGCGAAAAGGAGGTCACGTTTGCCGAACTCAAGAAGCTTGCCGATTCAACACCGTATGAAGTCGCGGAGCGGTTCCATACCACCGGCATTTCGGAGCGCGCGCAAAAGCTTCTCATTGCGCTCCAAGCCGTCGCGACCGTGCAGGATGTGCGCAAGGCCGAACTTCTCGAAATGGTCTCGGCGGCCAAACGATTCGGCATTGAATTCGCGCGGCGAAGCAACACGCCCTTCGAAGATATCGAGTACGCAACCTGGTACGAGCTGGAGGCGGGGCGATGGAATATCGATGACCTGCGGGCCCGCCGCGGCATCTTCGTAATGTACTGGACCGTCGACAACTTCTCTTCTTATTATGGAGAAGAGGCGGCGAGGCTCTTGAAAGAGGCGGAACAAAATATTCTCCACGTGGCCGAGGGAGCGGACAGAGGTCGGTGGCGTCTGTGCGTCCAAAGGGGCCGCGCGTGGCCGCGCGGTCGTTGTATTCAACACGTCCGAGTTCGACAAAGTGCAACCCGGCGACATTCTGTTTACCGTGATGACACGCCCGGAATTCCTGCCCGTCATGCACCACGCAGCCGCCTTCGTCTGCGACGAAGGCGGTCTCACGAGTCACGCGGCCATCGTCGCTCGCGAGATGAAAAGCCGTGCATCGTCGGCACACGTATCGGAACGCGGGTCTTTAAAGACGGTGACATGGTGGAAGTCGATGCTGAAAAGGGGATTGTGAGAAAAATATGAGCGGCGCGGAAAAGAAAATGACGACGTACAGGGATGTCGAGAAATTCATTCGCTCAAACACATTCGACGTGCAGCATGCCCCATGCGCTCTTTCTCTGTGCGACATCGCGTTCGAAGCATATGCCGGAGAGAAAATCAGTTATTCACCGGAGATACTGTTTATGCGCGATAATTTTTTCTGGCAATTCGTACCTGAATCACTGCTTACCGCTTACGCCGGGAAACTCATAGATAAGTACAGAAAAGATGCATCTTGGTTTGCGAACGTATTTACAGAGCAGGAGCAGTATTTTCAAACCAGCGGGAGGGCATGGCGGAAACAGGAGACTTACGGCAGTCAGCCTGACGTGCAGGCGTTTTCGGCATTCACAGACTCATTTTCCGAGTGGTGGGCATACGGCATCGTAGGCGACGACAAAGGTCGCGTGGCGCAGGAGAATCTCGAAGGGATACTTCTGTCAAAGTACGGCTTCTCAAAAGCGAAAGCCGAGGACCTGCTCAATGCAGTCACGCATCCCGATGAACTTTCGGCGATTAATCAGGCCCGCGTGGATTTTCTGGCGCTCTGTAGCGGAGATGGCAGTGAAGCAAAAATCCGCCAATATATCGGGGATTATTTCTATACAAAGACGAATTATTTTGACAGGACCGTACTGACAGTCGATACGGTACGTGAAGACATCGGGACCGAGAAGTCGTCACGAACGATAGATGAGATGGACAGTGAGCGCACGTCTATACAGAACGGCCACGCGGAAATGATACGGCATAAGAAGGATCTCCTTGCGACATTGGCGCTCGAACCGGAAGATGCGACACTTCTTGGCTATTTGCAGTACATGGCGCAGTGGGTTGACGTCCGAAAGGTGCTGATGATGAAGCAGATTTACTGGTTGTTCTGTTTCGTGCACGTCTTCGCTGAGTACGCCGGTGTGCCGTACGACGAAGCGACGCGCTATATGATTCCCGAGATTGTGGCGCTTTCGCATAAGGTACCCGTGTCGAAAACGGTTGTCGAAGACAGAAAGAAGGGGTTATTTATTGTATATCAAACAAACGTTGAGCCGGTGATATTTATGCAACCCGAGGCAGGCCAGCTGTTCGAGACACTCCAAAAGACAAACGCATCATTGGAGGTAAAGGGAAGTGTTGCTTGTCGCGGGACCGGCGGTAGTATCCGCGGCAAGGTGCAGATAATCAAAGACCCGGAACGCGATGTGTTTGTCGCCGGCAACATTTTGGTCACAAGCATGACACGCCCAGAATTCGTCCCGCTCATGCGTCATGCGCTCGCTATCGTCACCGATGAGGGAGGCATCGCATGCCATGCGGCCATCGTGAGTCGTGAGCTCAAGAAGCCCTGCATTATCGGGACGAAAAATGCGACACATATTCTGAAAGATGGTGATGAGGTGGAGGTTGATACCGACAAGGGGATTGTGAGAAAGCTATAAATTTTGTTAGGATATCCGCGAAGGGCCGCTAGCTCATCTGGTAGAGCGTCCGCATGGCATGCGGGAGGTGACCGGTTCAAGTCCGGTGCGGTCCACCAAATTTGATTTGACGAAGAATCCAGCTCGCGCGCGGCGGAGCCGCGCGCATGGAGTGGCATTTCCGCAAGGAAATGCCACGGCTTTCCGAATT
>ERZ1292625.1696-Hain-H41-01um-R1-1696-length-24301-cov-7_pt1 | contig 24301 bp, 23 predicted proteins | sample MGYA00564400_ERZ1292625 | MGnify/ENA primary metagenome ERZ1292625 (study PRJEB36523, sample SAMEA6512639) | groundwater metagenome | collected 2019-01-08 | study: AquaDiva: Metagenomics assemblies of 32 groundwater samples | reverse complement strand
TTATTATTTTCTTTTCCTCGCCTTACTTAGATGTTTCAGTTCAGGCGGTACCCTTCTCAAAGCTTATTTATTCGCAAAGAGATATCCAATAAATGGATGGGTTTCCCCATTCGGAAATTACCGGGTCATAGCTTGACGGCAGCTAACCGGTACTTATCGCAGCCCTCCACGTCCTTCTTCGGTATGTTGCACCAAGGCATCCATTAAATGCATAAAATTGCTCAATTTTCTTCCACTCAGTTTCAAAAACGCTAAAGCGTTTGAAACTCGTGTTACTTACTTTACCTTGTCATATCCACGTCCAAAATGTGAATATGATTTTTGTTTGATTATATTCTCTTGTTAAGGTGCTTCTCGCTTCGCGAGAATGACCAAATCCCAAACTCCAAATCCCAATTTGGAAATTGATCATTCCGGCGGAGCCGACTGTGTTTACACTGAGACCGATTTTATCGATCGAAGTGGACCCGAGCGGACTCGAACCGCTTACCTCCCCAGTGCAAATGGGGTGTTCTACCAGGTGAACTACGGGCCCGTCCAAACGCAAGAAAACTTGCGCCGTCTTACTCACTCGCGTCTATTTATTAATACGTGCTGAAGGGATAAAATCTAAGGCGCAAAACTGCGCCCAACAGTTGATATAATTTGAAAATTTTTCAACATTAAATTTTTATTCCCTACAAAATCCCTTACCATCTGGTACTGGGAAAATTTCACTGCTAGGAAGTATATCAACGACCACGCCGGGTGTCAACAAGCGTCAACTGGCGTGAATTACGCGAGGAATAAAGTTAAACACATCGCTTGCGGCCAGTCCTTCTCCGTAATGTTGGGCGGCCATTTCCCCCGCTCTTCCGCTAATGTATGCCCCGACATTAGCAGCTTCAAAAAGCCCTACTCCGCGCGCCAATAAAGTTGCACAAATGCCCGCCAGGACATCTCCAAATCCGCCCTTAGTCATGTAAGGACTCCCGGTATTATTTGTAATTGTATTTGTCCCGTCTGTAATTATATCCACATTGCCCTTAAGCAGCACTACCGCACCGTATTTTTTAGCTGCATCCTTCGCAGTACTCAGCCTTACATCAAAATTTTCCGAAAGCTTATGCAGTTTCATCAGAATCGCCAACTCCCCGGCATGAGGTGTAAGGATTAATTGTTTGCTTAGAGTTATTTTTGGGTTCATGCTAATCGCAAACAAAGCATCCGCGTCCAATACCATTGGCAAATTAATTTTGGTAATAAGCTTTTGGAGAGCCCCAACTGTTAACCTGTGCCTTCCCATCCCTGGTCCAATCACTACCGCATTAATTTTACGAACTAAAAGTAAATCCAAAATATCGGCAACATGAGTATTCTTAAGGTAATCTCCACGCAGAGGATAAGTAATAAGATCGCAAAGTGTATGAGATGCAACATCCGCAGCCCGCGCAGGTGCCGCAACAGTTACTAAATCGGCACCACTTCTAACTGCCCCAATTGCTGCCAGTGTGGCAGATCCACTGTAAAGTTTAGAACCGCCCACAACCAAAACACTCCCAAAGTTTCCTTTGTGAACGTTTGTAGGCCTGGCGCAGTAAATGTTAGATAAATCCATGGGCAGACTCTTTGGTCAATGTAGTTATTGTACAACAGAAAAAAACCTTGTGGGCAACTTCAATTATACAGACTGAAGCATATGAACGGCACCCTTGTAGCCATCATATTGTTGATCTTCAGTATATCCTGCCTCTAAAAAGGGATTCGTATCTACACAAAACCTTACTCGCGGATCCAATCTCGGCCCTAACCATCGACACAGTTCCACAACTTCCTTATCATCGGGCAAAAGTGGTGAATGGTCACCTTTACTACCGCAAATATGAATGCACCTCAAATTCTCTTTAAGCAGATCTGCATGCTCTTCAAAATAATCCCTTGGATCCTTGTTTGCCCGAAATGCGTGGTCTATCCCTAAAATAAGTCCGTCAGCACCAGACATTTTAATTGCCTCAATAGCCGAAACTATACTAACCTCTCTTCTAAATTGATCAGGTCTTTCACGGATATAGTCTAGATCATTCTCAATCCATATGTAGCCCGCATTACCGCGAATTTTTTTCATTCTACCCGTTTTTACCGCACGCTCAACAACATTTCTATGGAAATTAAGACCGGCACCAAACTCCCCAGCTAACTTTGTCGCATGATTATTCTGAGCAGTCATCGTTATCCAGGAAACAGGTACAGCTATTAGCCACCTATCACTTGCTTTACCAGGCTCATACGGTTTTGCAAGAGGAACAAAAGAGTTCCAGAGAAAGTTCTTCAATGCGTTCGGAATATCCGAATGAAATGCTCCATGAATCCGCTCGACAGCAAAAGGACCATACTCACTCATCCAACCTTTAATTCTCTCAACACTAACAACCGCATCCTCAAAAACAACAGGATTATTTCTGAAATAAGAAAATTTTCCCAACAAAGGGATGTGTTTGGCTTTTACAAAGCTATGTGTAGATGCATATATTTCCAGACCCAACATGTTCTCCTGAGATCTTCCATCCTCCTTATTTAACTTTGCCGCAAAATATCCGGACTTTCCCGGAGTAAAAAGTTGCCCAGAAGTTGATAAGTCCACGGGTCTCTCAACCATAACAGCCGCAAATTATACAACTTTTTGGACAAACATCCACTTTTTAGTTATTGACACAGACTGCTAAAAAGTTTTTTATTATTGTAAACCTGTGATCGCATGCATTTAGATCGTGATAGCGGACAACCAACTCCATCAGAACACATTATCGGCAGTGGTAATGACCATCAACCTTCGCCAGCGCCAGACAACCAACTACTACAAGCTAGCAACAGCACCCGTGTTTTAATAATAGATAAACCTATAACCCGTGAGTCTCTTATCGAACAACACGAATTAGACCCTAACGACCCAGAAATCTCTTCGCTTCTTGGCAGAATCCTAGATTTAAGAGATATTGCTAGAATTACAAATTTTCTCCCTGCCATCGCCGCCAAACATATTGCAGCCTTCAAAAGCGCACGGCAAAACGGAAACGGACAAACACCAATTGAAGAGCCTGAATAAAAATTCCGGAACCAGCAAATTTGTAACCATACTAGAATATTCCCGTTTTTTCCAAAGACTTAGCAGATTCCTACTTTCCTTACTAATATTTTTAATTCTTATCGCCCTTTGCGCCGGCATTATAAAAACATTTTGGGATCTTTCCTACATTCTCAAGGAATCTTTAGCGGTCGCGCTTAGAAAAATCATTGTGGATGTTCTAATACTTCTGGCGGTTGTAGAAATTTATAAAACAGCATTTACCTACTTCACAGAAGGCAGAGTCCGTGTAACTTACATTGTGGATACGGTGCTGGTTGTCATGCTTTCGGAGCTTATTAGTATTTGGTTTAGAAGCGAAAACACCGAAAAAATCGCCGCCTTAATTGGAGTCCTTTTTGCACTGGTAATAATCAGGGTCATCGCCATCCGCTTCCATCCGGAAAGCAAGACTAATTAAAGGAAACTCCAATAAAATCAACGAGGGAAATGCAAATCGACTCCTTAGTCGTCCCAAACCGGCTCAAGAGTCGTCCTGAACTTGTTTCAGGATCTGCTTTATCAGAATCTATGCTAGAATCTCGGCATATAAATCTTTAAAATCCGGATTTGTCGACTTAATCAAATTTAATTTCCAATCTCTATGCCAATTCTTTAGCTGTTTCTCTCTGGCTATCGCTTCTTTAGGGTCTTGATACTCTTCAAAATATATAAGCTTTTTGAGTTTATACTTTTTGGTAAAACCTGACAACATTTCTTCTTTATGCTCGTGAACTCTTCGAATCAAATTATTAGTCACACCAATATAAAACGTAGTGTTCCGAGAATTTGTGAGAATATAAATATAATAACTTCGACTCACAAAGTAATTATAGATCCTGAAATAATAACGATTATTCTTGCATAGAATGCAACAATAAATTCAGGATGACAGAATAGTTCGTGTCATGCTGAACTCGTTTACCCTGAACGTTTTGAAGGGTTTCAGCATCTAAATTTTCAAGAAGCAAATTAGGAAGAAATCTCAACACTTTTTTTCAATACTTCTAAACCAGAATAAACATATGGCTCAGTTTTATCTGGAATCAATCCTAATTGTTTGTTTACAAAATTTTCCCATATTTCATTGTCTCCTTCAAAATCAGACTGAAATAATTTAACCCCACCAAATGTTAAATCTGGATTAAGACCCAATTCTTCTGCATGGTCAGTTGTTATTGATACACCATCATGTACATTCATTTCCTTAAATTCCTCTTTTGCTTCTTTCCAATCACCAAGTTGAATTTGCTCCTGTAAACGTTTGGAATTCAGAGCCATTTCATTTATTTCAGCTCCTCCTCCATAACTAAACCTGTCTTTTTGAGAATCTATTTGAAAAAGCCCGATGTGGTAAAAGTTCCATTCATATAGAGCTTCTAGTGCGTCCTGAATATTTTCTGCACTCAACAACTTACCTGCAGATTTTCGTACCAGTACTTCGAGATTTCTAAGCCTTTTATACAAAACATCAAACTCTTCTTTTTGCTCCAAACCTAGATCATTCATAGAAATATTTTAAGATAATAAGGATAACAAAACAATTACGTGTAATTTCCAACCTGAATTACTTGTTCAATAAGCCTATTAGAATATCCGTATTCATTGTCGTACCAGGCAAAAACCTTTACCATATCGCCGTCAACGACTTGGGTTAGTGACAGATCAACTATGGATGATTCGCTGCGACCAACAATATCCGAAGAAACCAACTGTTCGTTAGAAACCGCCAAAATTTCCGGCACGTTTTTGGAAGCTTCTGTTAACACAGCATTTACTTCTTCAACTGTAGTGGGTTTTTCAAGTAGAAACGTAATATCGGAAATCGATCCAACCGGCACCGGAACCCTAAGCGCCACCCCATCAAACTTGCCTTTAAGTTCCGGGATTGCTTCGGTAGTCGCAATAGAAGCACCACTTGTTGTTGGAATAATGTTGATATAACCTGCCCGAGCCCTTCTTAGATCTGCAGACTTCCCGCCCGGTGGCGGACCATCTACCAAATTTTGTTCTGCCGTGACAGCGTGAATCGTCGTCATCATCGCCTTTTTTATGCCAAATTTTTCGTTGATAACTTTGGCAACTGGCGCAATACAATTTGTGGTACAAGACGCGTTGTTTAAAACGGTTTCTCCCGCATATTTTTCTTCATTAACTCCAAGTAAAAATGTAGGGGTTTCTTTGCCCGGCGCCGATATCACAACTTTTTTAGCACCGGCAGTAATATGTTTTGTAGCATCTTCTTTTTTGGTAAAACGGCCCGTGGATTCTATAACTACATCAACATTTAAATCTTTCCAGGGCAACTTCTCCGGATCTTTAGTTGCGTAAGTAGCAATCTCCAATCCATCCACAGAAATTTTGCCAACCGCCTCACCGTCTTTAGCAAGCTTAATATCTTCGATTAATTTTTGAGCAGCAACATTGCGATTCCAGGTTCTATAAACCGAATCGTATTTTAAAAGGTGCGCAAGAACTGTTGCGTCCGTCAAATCATTTACGGCAACCACAGTCATTTCATCTCGGTGCTTGTCAAACCACACCTTAAATGCCTGTCTGCCTATTCTCCCAAAACCATTTATGGCCACCTTCAACATATATCCTCCAATAAATTTTGGTGGACAGAAATATCAGGAAGCGCAGACCGAAGGTCGAGAAGGCTGATATTAATTGCAACTTTGATCATCTAATTTCAGCTTAACAAGAACTACAGAGAGATACAATTACTTTTTTAATTTCCTAAGAAGCTTTATAGCGGACAATGCTATTATCAAACCAAATGACACAAGTGATAGTAAAGCTAATGACAGAAAAACGGACCAATCTAGAGACTCGCTACCAAGTTTAATAATTCTAGAAGCAAAGAGTAAGTAAAGAGCAAGGCACAACAAAATGGCTATAATCGCTAGAAGCAAAACCGAATTAATATTGAACCTCACCCTTCCAGCTTAACAAAAAACCTTCTACTTTTCACCGGCAACAGCTGTTTTATACTTTACCCTTTGACTCATCACTTTGACTAAAATCTTCCTTCCCTCTTCTACCCAAATAACCAAGGTGGAAACAGCAAATGCCAAAATCCAGTGTTCCAAAGATAAGTTCTCAAGACGCAACAACTTATTCCCCAATTCCGTCCCAAGCGCAAAAATCTGCATTACAAAAACAATACCCAAGGCAACCAACAACCAGGCACTTGGCTTCTGTAAAAATATAGATTTACTGCGGCTTCTGACATTAAAAGCGTTAAACCACTGCGAAACAGATAAAATTACCAAAGTAATGCTCCTAGCATAAGTTAGCGAATAATGCTCTTGGAAATAATAAAAAACAGGCATTGTGCAAAGTAGCATCGCCCCACCCACTAAAATCCCCCTATAAATCATCAGCTTGTCCACCAAATTCTCGGTATCAATTTCCCGGACAGAAACTAGTCCCTTCTCCGTTGGATTATCCTGAGCCAAAGCGACCACAAAAAATCCATCGGTCACAAAATTAAGCCAGATGATTTGAACCGCCAAAAGCGGGATCGGCAAACCAACAAATACCGCCCCTGCCAAAACCATAACCTCACCGGCACTTGTCGCAAAAAGGTAAAGCAAAACTTTTTTGAGCGAAAAATAAATTGCCCGACCCTGTGAAATTGCTTCTATTATTGTTTCAAAGTTATTGTTAACCAAAATAATGTCACTGGAATCCTTTGCAACCTGGGTTCCACTTCCTAGTCCTATCCCCAAATTTGCAGCCTGAAGAGCCGGTGCGTCATTTACCCCATCACCAGTCATCGCACAAATTTTACCGGCTTTCTGAAATGCTTTTACAATTTTTAACTTATGCTCCGGCGTAATGCGGGCAAAAACCGTAACTTTATCTGCCTTGTCCGCCAGCTCACTTTCACTCATCTTCTCCACATCAACACCTGTTAAAACCTCATCAGTATCGTGGTAAATGTCTACTTTTCTGGCAATTTCTTTTGCTGTTTCCGGGTAATCACCAGTGAGCATTACAACACTAAAACCTGCAGCTTTTGCCTCCTTTATAGATTTATCTACGTTAGGCCGAATTTCCTCATCAATTGCCAAAAGTGCATTATCGATCACACGCCTGCCATCAAAAATCGCCACACCAACTACACGCATCCCCTCTTTCGCAAGCTGGTGATAATCCTTCAAAAACCCGTGGTCTACCTTCAAACGTTTGGATAAAAAATCCGGCGCCCCCACAAAAACATGGTGTTTCCTACCTTTTCGTTCAAAAGAAGCTTCTATATATCTCTTTTGCTGGTCAAATGGTTTTGCAAAAATAGTCTTATATTCTTTTTCTAACTTCTCACGGTCTAAACCAAATTTTCTGCACAAAACCGCAATTGCAACCTCCGTAGTATCTCCGCTCGGCTTCCATCCGCCGTTTTCGTCATGCACAACATCTGCAGTAAGCGACAAATACACCAGCTCCAAAACACTCCGCAACTCATCAAGATCCTTTGATACCTTTGATACTTGTGCCACATTTGCTTTCCGATTTATCGAAACGTTTTCTACCTTCCCTTTTGGCTCATATCCCTCCCCACTAACCTCAAACTTCTCTGCTTTGTATAAAACCCGCCTAATAACCATCTTCCCTGTGGTAATCGTCCCCGTTTTATCAACCAAAAGAGTATCTGCATTCCCCATAGCCTCAACAGCAGCCATCTGCCTCACAATTGCTTTTGCTTTGGCCATCCGCCAAACACCGTGCGCCAAAACAATAGTTACCGCAACCGGCAACCCTTCAGGAACTAAAGAAACAACAATTCCTACGGTCGCACTGAAAATTTCTAAAAATGGGATTCCACGCAAAAGCCCAACCACAAATACTAACAGGGCAATAACACCAACCGAAATACCAATTAGTCTTGATAAGGAATTTATTTTGGCAGCCAAGGGCAATGGCACATTTGCAGTTTCCGCAATTTCTTTGGAGATTTTCCCAAGTTCACTATCAAAGCCTGTGGCAACAACTACCGCCTCGCAGTAACCGGCAACAACACTCGTTCCCGAAAAAACCATATTTTTCTGATCCCCAACAACCAAATTTTCTTTCTTTATGGGGTCGATGCACTTCTCAACTGCATATGCCTCCCCTGTCAAAATCGCTTCATCGACCTTAAAGCTTTCTTCCTTTACAATCCGTGCATCCGCACTGATTCTATCCCCTTCTTTCAAAATTAAAATATCCCCGCGGACAATCTCATCCGCGGAAATCAAAACCTCTTCACCACCTCGTCTCACCAAAGACTTATGGTGGGTAAGACTTCTCAATTTCTCAAGGGAATTCCTCGCCCTTCCTTCCTGAATTGCGCCAACAATAGAATTTGTAAACAAAACTAAGAAAATGGCGATAGCGTCAACAAAGTCATGTAAAATCGACACAACCACGCCGGCTGCAATCAAAATGTAAATTAAAGGGCTTTTATATTGGCGTATAAAAATTGAAAGATACGTTTCTTTTTTTTCTCGAGCTAAGAGGTTTAAGCCAAATTCTTTGAGTTTTTCCCTCGCAGAATCATTTCTCAAACCTTTTTCAAGCGTGACTTCAAATTCTTCAAAAATTTCCTGGGGCGATTTTTGGTAGTAGTTCATTGGGGCAGCAACTATAATTCTAACCCATTACAGAAGCATAAACCTTGTTTAAAGAAAAAGTTAGCGACCCTTTTTTACCGCAAAGGCCATCCTCACAACCAATGTCCCCAAAATTAAAACCATAATTCCTAAAATTCCTGCAAGCAAATATGGATACCGCTCGGTCAGCGGTACTTCTGGCGCTATTTCACCTTTAAAATCACTATTTTTCTCTTGCGCTCCCAGTACTCCATTTACGGTGTTTGTAGTATCCAGGTACTGAATAAAGGCGTCCAAATCATACTCTGCAAACCTTGCCTTGTTGTTTCCATAGTAAAGTTTATAAGTGCTATCTGGTTCTGCCTCAAACAATACTTTTCTAAGTACTCCGCTAACTTTAAAATCCGCCAAGCTTATTGGCTGGTCGTCCCGATTATAAACTGTTAATTTTAAGTATCGATAGTTACTTTCCGGGTAACTTACGGTGTTTTTTGCCCCAAAAAACTTTGGCGTATTATAGTTAAAAATCACGTCGGCGCCAGTTATTGTGCTCCAATTTTGCTTATCATTACTACCATCAAGAGCAACCTGCCTGTTATAGTTTTCGTTTTTGCTACTAAACGAAAGTTTGCTGCTAGGGATACCTTTTGCTTCCAAATCCAGAGTATAAGTGCTAGCTCGTCTGTCTTTATCTTCACCTTTTTCTACCTTTGGAGTATAGAAAACTTCGCGGGAACCCTGTTGCACATACCCGTAAACAGTGGCACCGGTAATTTTTAGCGGTTCCTCCCCATTGTCCACAATTTTTACTCTTAAGTACCGATATGTGCTGTTGGGATAATTAACGGTTGTGTTTTGGGCTTTAAAATCTACCGAATAGTCATAAATGTAGCCGCCTTCACTAGCCTTTTTAATTACCAGCCAGTTGGCCAAATCAACGCTCGCCTCTACCTCTACTTGTCTTCTAAAGTTAATGCTGGAGGTTGTTAGAGTTAAATTATTGTGAGATTCTCCTTCCCTGCCTAAATCCAAAATCATCTGGGTGTATTCCCCTGCCTTGGAACCTAAGTTTGTAATTTTTACCGAGAATGTTTGCCGGCTTGCAGTTGTACTATCCACAACCAGTTTGTAAGGAGTCTCAACACCGCTAGAGTTAATAATCCGTAGATCACCAAGCCCCTTGGAATTATCAAAAACGTCATTGTCCAAAGAAAAAGACGCAACCCGTTTTACGCTATATGGCGCGAGGCGTATTTCTTTGCTATAGATCCATTTGGATTTGTCAAAATCGGCGCCAGCTGTACTGACGAAAAGCAACAGGAGCGAAAAAACACCTACGATTTTTGAAAGCTTACCCATTTAAAAGAAAAGCGTTTATTTGTGCTTTGTATCTTTGGTAGATATACGCGACAACCAAAAGAATCGTGCCCAAGCCAATGAATGCAATTATTCGGTACAACTGTGCCAAATTACTGCTATCCACCAAAAATACTTTAAGGATTGTCACCGCAAAAAATACCAAAGCTGAAAGCCTGATAGGTTTATATTTGGCAAGAACTCCGACAATCAGAAGCGTTAAAGAGTAAAAAAGCCATATAGCCGAAATAGAAAAGTCTCGCGCACCCTTTGTAGCCTTAATTTCTGCCAGCACCTTAGTATCCAAAACTGGGACAGTATAATTATTTTGATACGGAATTCTCTGATTTAAGTTATATGAATAAGTGTTTACATTGTTTTGAGGTATTTGTGTACCAACACTACCCGGCGTTTGGGTTTTATACAATCTCTCGTTGAGACTTGTAATTTTGGCACCAAAAAACGAGGTCGATTCAAGCGTCATGGCAACCACTAGCACAACGTTAAGACCTATCAAAAGTGCCGGTAAAACTGCTTTCTCGTCCTCATCTGTTTTACCTTTATATAGTACGTATAACCAGGAGGCAACCGCAGCAGATGCAGCTGCAGCAACGTAAGTCAAAAACCTTCTATTGGCAAGTAAAATAAACTCGGATGACGGGATAACCGAGTCAAAAAACACCAGACGAACTCCCACCAAAATATAAATCGCCAAGGCACCAACCCTTAATTTATAACTGGAAAGCCAAAAACCCAACCACAAAATAACCGCCCCCTCGACCGCCCAAATTAACGTAATTAAATTACTTTTAACCTGAAGCGGCACCGCAACCGTTAAAAATATGATCGATGTCCCCAATAAACCAAGAGTCAGGGCCGACTCTGCTTTAAATTTAGTGTAGGCAATATAACCAAAAACAAAATAGTAAAAAGAGAGTGCAAACGCAAAAAATCCTAAGTAATCTTTATATCCCCTGTTAATCAGCAAATACGTAAGGCCAAAATAAACAGCAGCATTAAAAATAATCAGCAAAATATCTACTTCTTCTATCTTTTTCTCATAGATAAGCTGATAAACAACCCAAACAAAAGAGAAAATGATAAACAACAGAGTCAAAAATATAAAGGTTATCAGTAACTTACCTGGGTCGTAAAAATTACCGTACCAAATAGAAAATATAAAATAAGTACCCCCAAAGGTTAACAAGTTGAGTGACTTCCAGTTTTTGAAAAAGGCGACAAAAAGTACTCCCAAATTAAGAATTAAAATGTAAGACATGAGCAGCATTTCGTTTTCTATACCCTTCGCCAGAAGTCCCGGAGTTGCAAACCCTCCCAGAACGCCAAGAGCCGCAATGTAAATTGCGTCATATCGAATTGCCAGAAGCGCAGAAGCAACAGTTACGAGCGACATTGCAAATAGAACAGTCGTCGTATCTACTAAAGAAAAAACAGCAAAAGCAGCCCAAAGAGAAAGATAAAGGACACCTATCCCGCCGCCGGTTATTATTTGGCTATATTGCGCATATTTAGCCCGGAAAAAATCTCCGGCCAAAAGAAGCCCTATTCCAAAAATAATACCGATAGAAACCTGGCCGGTTGGCCCTATTAAATGATTATCGAAAGCATATTTTAGGAAGAAAACAACACCCAGTAAAATGGCAATAATCCCAACAATGCTAAACCAATGAGAGGCAATCTGAAACTCAATTGAATCCTCACTATTCTTTTTTTCCTCTGCTTTTTCCGTCCTGTGGCCGGCACCCCCAACTTCAAGAGAACTTGTCCCTTCCATTGCGGTTGGAACAAATCTGTTTTTAGATCCGTGTTCGCCCGCCCTTTCGCCTCTGGACACTATTATTCCTCGAATTCCCAAAGCAGCGAGACATGCTCCAAAAAATACAAATATTAGCGAGGCGGAACTATATGAACTATAGCCATACGAATTTCCAAAAAAGTAGCCGGACAAAAACCGCGGCAAACTGTTCCACAAAATTAAACCACCAATAATTAAGGCAATAACAGATCCAATGGGTGTGCTTTTACCTTCTTCCTGGACAACCTCTTTTTTTGTTTGCGGGATTGATTTCTCAACAGTGCCAGAATCCTCAAGACGCGTAAGTCTTGCTTCAATCTCTTCTAACTTTTTCTCTATTTTTTCGGTATTATCAGCCACTAAGAATAGATTATCACAACGGGAAGTTTTTTACTCAAGTGCGGCTATACCGGGAAGTTTTTTACCCGAAAGAAACTCCAGCATCGCTCCACCGCCTGCAGAAACAAAAGAAAATTGGGACAAAAAACCACCCTTCTCCAAAAATTGGGTCGTTTCTCCTCCACCAACTACGCTATAAGCCTTTGATTCTAAAATTGCCAGAGCAACGGCACGAGACCCGGTTTCTTGTCCTTCCTCAAAAAGACCCATCGGGCCGTTCCAAACAACGGTTCTTGCCGCAGAAATCAATCTCGTAAACTTTTGTGCAGACTCTAAACTAATGTCCTTGTTATCCTGGGTTAAAGTTGCAACCAAAACATTTTCCCCAAATTTCTGGCCTTTTTTGGCAATCTCCAGCGGCAATTCTCCACCAACCAAAACATTGTGGGAAATTTTTGACAGGTTATTAATAAGAGGAAGTTTTGTTTCTATCTTTGCGCCACCCACAATTGATACAAACGGCCGGGCAGGTGTCTCCAAAAGTTTAGTCATTACCCTAACCTCTTCTTCCAAATGAAGCCCAGCGCAGTGTGGCAAAAGTAATGGCAATGCCACCATACTGGCGTGCTCCCTATGAGAATTTCCAAACGCTTCGTTCACATAGACATCCGCAAAACCTGCAAGTTTCTTTGCAAACTCAGGGTCATTTTTCGTCTCGCCTTCCCAAAACCTCAGGTTTTCCAAAAGCACAACAACGTTGTCATTACGAGGAGTCTTCGACGAAATAATCTCCCCATCAGATTGCTTCGTTTCACTCGCAAAGACATCTGGAATAAAAGAAATTTCCCGTTTTAAAATATTTTGTAAAACGGGAAGTAAAAGTTTCGTAGACTTACTCGGATCAATAACAGGCTTGCCGTTCCGAAGCCTTGGCGTAGGACGGTCTACATGCCCCGCAATTACAATCTGTTTTGCACATTCTCTAACCAAATAATCAACAGTTCCCTTTAGATTTCCAAGTCTAGTCGCTGTTTCTGTTTCTAGTTTATTGTGTATTGTTTCCGGTTCTATCGGCACATCCAAATCCGCCCGCAAAAAAACACGCTTATCGGCTACATCCAAATCTTTTAAAAGTTTCATTTCTTTTTTACTTTCTTAGACACTTTGGAACAGACAAAATAAATCACAGAGAAAATTATAGAGTAAAAAGTTATATTTACTGAAAATGCAATGGCTTGGCCGACAATCACCGGCAACCTATTAGAATGATCGAGAGAGCCATCCACATATTTATATTCACTTACCGGAATTGGTAAAGGATAACCTCTGCTTGCACGCACTGGAGGGCAAGATACAGGATCACACATTATGATGTACTGAGGCGTATATCTAAAGAGGCTAACAATGGTGGCAATTACTCCTACCAAAAAAATATATAAAATCTTTTTCTTCATTTCTTTTTCCTTTTTTCAAAAATCTTGACGTATACAAAAGTCAAAAAAGAAAAAAACATTATGTAAAGGAACAGGTTGATAATCAAGCCGTACACCCACATACCTGGAAGATAAGCCGAGTCTACAAACATAAAACCCGATGTTGGAAGAGGATACGGAAAACCTCTAGTCGAAGGAGTACCAAAGCACCCTGAATTAACGCACGTCCCCTTATGGCTAACTAATAGTCCCAACAAAGTCGCAAGTGTAGAAAAGATTACGATATATAAAAACTTTTTCTTCAACCTAATTTAATTATGGAATAATACAGATTCTGAAACAAGTCGCCTTTGGCGAACCTCGTATAAACGGGTTCAGAACAACAGATGTGTGATTATGCACAGTGTAGAGCAAAAATTTTATGCAGAAACCAAAGAAGCACTGGAAGAGTTTTTCAAATTTAGAGATTTTCCTATAATTTTTGAGGCTTTGAAAATTTCAATACCAATCGGTTTATTGTTTTTGTCATATTCGACAGTAACATAAGGAGAAACCTCCTCAGCATACTCCTCAGCACCTTTTTTCAAAACAATATACAAAATATCGCTTTTCTTATCGTAATTCATACTAGTTTTGCTCATTTTTCCACCTTCCTGAATTTATCTTATTCGTAATTTCTTTACCCCGAATAAAATGTATGGTGATAAATTCAATTCTGTCACCAATTTTATCATAAGCTACGATTAAATTTCTGCGCCTGTCTTTAATCCTTATAGATCCAGGCACAATATTGTGTTCTCGCAAGGTGTCCCAATATCTCTTCGATGGTTTCTTGAAAATCTTTTTGGCAAGACTTGCATCTATACCTCTCTGCTTTGCTCTAAACTTGAAATGTGGCCTAAAGTTAAATTTCATCAATTTATTATCTAAAATTCCGGCCCGCCCGTCCATAGCTTTATGCGAAGGAGGGAAGTTTCCACAATGTCCTGGCTTCTCCTACAAGATATAAAGAGCCCGTGACGAGTACTAAATCTCTCACTCTTTCACTCTTTGACTCTCTCGCACTTTGTATTGCCTCAAACACCGCCTCCTGCGAATTTTCTACAACTTTGACATTTGAAATTGGAAATTTGTAATTTGAAATTATATAATCCTTTATCCCCTCCGGCTCCACCGCCGACCCTTTGTTTACCCCTCGAAGTCTTTGTGACGGAGTGGGGCCCATATCCGTGGTTGCAAAATATTGAGTTGCAATTATTTTTACTACCGGCAAATCTTTTATCAGCAAATCGATCATTTCCTGCCAATTTTTACCTTTTTTAAATGCCACAACCAGTGTTATTTCCGAATTTCTGATTTTGTACTTTTGTATTTGTTTGGAATTTGGAATTTGGAGTTTGGAGTTTCTGACAAAATCAATCAATGCCTTCATTTTGTCAGCATTATGCGCTCCGTCCAATACCACTCCCTCATCTATCTCCTCAAAACGACCGGCAAAGCCACTAGAAAAGGCCTTTTTAACATCCTGTGCATCAAGCATAATTCCGAGGCTAAGCACTGTTAAAAGTGCCAAGTTTTTATTCTGGGATGCGAACGAACTACCAGCGGGTCTAAATGAGTAATAAGAGTTCGCAACATATCGTTCTATATCAGTTTCTGGTCTATTTTTTTGGGAAAGAGTATTTAAGTTGATCAATAGCGCATTTTTGCTTTTAGAGACTTTTTCTATCACTTTTAGCGCCTTGCCCGTCGCCCCCGTCACAACCGGCACACCATTATGTTGCTTGTTGCTTGTTGCTTGTTGCTTATTGCTGCTTTTGATTATCCCCGCTTTTTCTTTTGCAATTTTCTCTATAGTTTCTCCAAGCAGTTCTGTATGATCCAAACCGATATTGGTAATCACCGATATTTCGTTTTCCAAAATATTTGTGGCATCCAATCTTCCACCAAGCCCTACTTCCACAACTGCCCAATCCACTTTTTCGCGCGCAAAATACAAAAACGAAATCGCCACCAAAATTTCAAAATAAGATGGTAATAATTCAGGCTGTTTGCTCTTAATATCGTCTATAACGGGTTTTATCTCATTAACCAGGCCCACAAGTCGTTCAACAGGAATTGGACCTTCATAAAAGTTTTGAGTTTTGAGTTTTGAGTTTTGAGTTTGAAATATTTGCATCCTTTCACCGATGTAAACAAGATGAGGCGAAAGATGTAAGCCGATTTTCAGTGAGTCAGTAAGTCTGTATGATGGTCGGTGAGTCAGTAAGTCTGTATGGTCAGTAGACTCGTATTCTTTTATAAATTTCTTACTGACATTACTGGTTTCCTGTTTTACCGACTCACTGGTATACTGATCCACTGATTTTACTGATTCACTGACACACTGAAGTAGTCTCGCAATATAAAACGCTGTGCTTCCCTTCCCTGCCGTTCCCCCAACTAAAATAGATTTAAATTTTTTCTGTGGATTTTCTAATTTCAAAAGTAAATTCTCAATCCGCGCTAGCCCAAATTCATTTTTACCGTAAACCAGTGGAATAAAATTTTCTAACCAGTTTCGAATTTCTTTGTAATTTTTAAACATACTATAAAATTTTGCGATCCTCATCCATTACATAGATTACGGGTCTAAAAACTTTCGAGCCAATCACGAACTTCTAAATATGTTTTCATATCAAGCGCAAGTTTTACATGAATCTACCCCCCAAATCAAATTCAATTGAACTTAAGATAGCCTTAATGTTAAATTGAAGTAGTGTCCCGTACAAGGTATACGGGAAGTTGCACTGACAAAATCTAAATGGACCCTGCCCCAAACAAACACCAGACACCTAATAACCAAACTTCAAGCGAGGCAAGCAAAAACTTACCTACTCAAAGTATCGAGACAGTTCCGGATAGCTTCGCCACCTATCATCTGAACATTGCCTTTCCAAACTTTGTTAAAACTCGGCCTAAGCATATTAAAGCCGTTTTAGATAACTTTAATATTTTTGGCCTTTTAACAAACCTCATTGCCCCCTACAAAAGAATGGAGGTCAAAGGGAAGGTGTCACTAGGCGAAAAATTATCTTTCAACCTAATTTCCCGCCTGGTCGGCGCTATGGCTAGATCGGCCTTAATGATTGCCGGAATCCTGGTTACAATTTTCTTCATATTCTTTGATATTCTTGCCATTCCCCTTTATCTGATCTTTCCAATAATCTCATATCTAAAATACACAAACCTTGTCCAAAAACATATAACTGGGGCCGATATTGCCGCCAACAGAGTTACCCAAAAACTCTTAAAAACAAGGATTTTTGCAACACTTGCCACTTTTTTCGACCAGGAATTCGTAAATCTTTTTAGCAATTTTCAAAGTGTCAAAACACTAAATATACAGCCCGGTCAAAAAACGTATGTGCCCTTTCTAAATCTCGCAGACAACTGGGAGGCTTTGGGAACATATCTAAAAAAAATTAGTGTTAAGCCAAAAGAATTCCAATTGCTTATTAGCTATCTTAACGACTACCTCAACGCAGAGCAGCCAATTAAACCTACTCCTCTAGGTGAGATGCTAATTTTTGGCTACACAAACACCTTGGAAAAATACGGAAAAGAACTAACTAAACTCAAGCATCCCCCATTTTACGGCAAAGACGAAATTCTTTCCAAAATCGAGAAAATATTAACCCGTCCCCAAAACAATAACGTTCTGTTAATTGGAGAAGCCGGCGTTGGCAAACACGCTGTATTGGAAAGCCTGGCAGCCGCCATCGCAAAAGGCCAGCTGGCCTCACTTCGCGATAAGCGGCTTATTGTTCTGGATATTATTGCGCTACTTGCATCCAGCAAAAACATTGCAGAAGTTCAAGGCAATTTAGAAAAGTTATTGGAGGAAGCAAAACGGGCAGGCAACATAATTTTAGCGCTAGACGAGGTAGACAGGATTTGCTCTCCAAACGACGGTAGAGTCGATCTTTCGGAAGTATTAACCTCAATGTTAACCGATAATTCTCTACCACTAGTCGGCATTTCGACAATCGATAACTTTAACGGGTATATAAGACCAAATTCTAATATGACCTCTCTTTTTGAAAGAATAGACGTCGAAGAACCAACGGGCGACGAGCTAATGACAATTTTAATCGGCAAAGCGTTGGAAATTTACACTTCACAAAAAATAGCAACAAGCCTTACAGCAATCCTGGAAATAATGGACAAATCGACTCGACTGCTCGCGGATAAAAAACAACCGGAAAAGTCGTTGTTAGTACTTTCCGATTCGATTGCAGAAACTGCCGCCAAAAAACAAGACCAGGTAGATGTGGAAATTGTAGATAGTGTTATTTCCCAAAAAACCAAAACACCTGTTGGTAAAATTAGCCAAACGGAAGCTCAAAAACTAACGGACTTAGAAAAGATACTACACCAACGAATTGTTGGCCAAAACGAGGCAGTCGACGAAATATCCCGCGCAATGCGAAGAGCGCGTGCCGAACTTAAACAAACAACAAAACCGATGGGCTCTTTCTTATTTTTGGGTCCAACCGGAGTCGGAAAAACAGAAACTGCCAAGGCCTTGGCGCAAGCCTATTTTAGTGATGAAAACAAAATGGTCAGGTTTGATATGACCGAATTCCAGGGCACAGATAGTCTGCAAAGGCTCATTGGTAATCCACAGACTAAAACACAAGGCCAACTAACCACACAAATTAGAGAGCATCCCTTTGGAATTTTACTTGTCGATGAGTTTGAAAAAGCGTCCCAAGACGTTCAAAACCTTTTCTTACAAATACTAGACGAAGGCAATTTAACAGACGCTTTCGGTAAAAAAGTAAGTTTTACAAACATAATAGTCATCGCCACCAGTAACGCTGCCGCAGAATACATTAGGGAAGAAGTTCAAAAAGGCAGCATAGATCTGCAGAAAAAACTGGTAGATTACGTCCTGGAAAAAGGCTTATTTTCCCCGGAACTAATTAACAGGTTTGACGCAACAGTTGTTTTCCATCCGCTTGCAGGGCAGGAAGTAGTACAAGTTGCTTACCTAATGCTCCAAAGTTTGGCAAAGCAGCTTAAGGAAAACAAAAATATCGCCTTAGAAATTACACCTGATCTGGCACAACTGGTTGCCACAAAAGGATATATTGTTGCCTTTGGCGCAAGACCTATAAAAAGGTTGATTCAGGACAAAATCGAAGACCAGATTGCCAAATTAATGCTTGAGGGCAAGCTTGGTAATGGAGACACAATCCCCGCCCAAACACTCCTGCAATTTTTGGCCTAAAAATACTCTTGACTTATACTTTAGTGGTGGGCATACTAGACTCATGGATTCTGCAAGCGAAGCTTTAAAACAGCCCGGTCCACAACCCAACGAAATAACAAAACCACCGGAGGCAACAGCCTCAGATGCTGTCAGCATCACTGGCGAGCGAACACATCAAGTAGAAATCCCGGCAGCGCCAGTTTTAGATAGCACCTTAAGCGACACTCCGCTAAATATTTCAACTCTAGAAATCCCCGATCCCACATCTGCAAAACCTTTAGAGGTAAATACGCCACCTCCTGAAGTGGAAAGAGACGAACAGGCAATGGAAGCCGCGATAAAACAAGCGGATGAGGAAATTCAAAATGCTCCGCCTAAAAGCAAGCTTGCAATAATGACAGGACTTGCTAAAAAATTGGCACCACTAGTTGCAATACCAATTGCTCTTTTTGCAAAAGATTCCCACAAAAAAGCGCCCATGCACCTGCCCAGCCCACCCCCTCCGTTCCCCAGTGTTCCATATACCCCAGAGCACACGGGGGGCGTCACAACCGAAGCTGCTGTTGCTATACCAAAAGAGCATATTGTTAAAGATGGCGAAAGCATTACAGGTATCATAGGCACAACCCACCCGGAAAAATATTTAAATGCAGACGGTTCACTTAAAACAGATGAAATTACCAAAGCAGATTTATATAGTGATGTGGTCCATGTTCTTATTACCAACCGAAAAGCTTTGGAAGAACATAACCCGGGCATCTATCAACGAATAGACAAGATGCTGGAAGAAAAAGGCCAAATAACAGGCGTAGATTTAATGGATATTATTAAAGAGCTGGGTGGCCCAAGCGAAGTTGTATTAATATACCCTGGCCAAACATTAACTCTGCAAGAGCCAAAGCCTGCAAAAGAAGATTCCCTTGCAGCAACCCCAACCAACTCAGAACTCAATTGATCTACTGTTGATACAACCAACCCATACGAGTTAAACTTCAGTTATATGTCGATACAAGAAATCTCCCTTCTAGGCCTTTCTGGAATTTTTACGCTTGCAGCACCTCCGTTTCTTCGTTTTAGACAAAGAATGTCTAAAAATAGTAGTCCCGAAACTTACTCCAAAGTACATGTAATGCAATTCACCGCACTCAACGTATTTATAAACTCCCTGGCATACTTTGGCTTTATGCTCATATTCTTAACCATAATTACAAAACCGACAATCACCTTCAATATTGAGCTTTTCCTTCTCGCCGCTTTCTTTCTGCTTGCGTCTGGTATCACGTTCTACGGCTGTGGTATTTATATGACGGCAGTCATCATAGAAACACTTACGCCAAGTCACACCAGAAGCATTTCATCCTTAAGAAAACAAATCGCAGCCATCAACTTGTTTCATGGACCAATAAGCCATGTGATCATTTTTTCCGGTTTTATTATTTCGGGGGCACTACTCGCTATTTTAGATTTGACAACAGGCCCAACGCCGGATTCCCTTCCCCGCCTCGTTTTGGTCAGCGGCGCAATCCTGGGGCTTTCGATGGGTTATGCTCAAATCACCAACGGCACAGCCCCATATCAAACCGTCACAGGAATAATATCGGCAGTTGCCCTATTTCTTTTGGATAAATTTGAAAATTGGCGGTTTACTTCAAGCCCTATGGGTATCTACATGATTGGCTTTTTAGTTACCTTTTTACTGTTAAACCTCTACTGCTTCAATTTCCACTGGAAATGGAAAAACCTCTGGGGCCGCGCCGGCTACCGGGTGTATAAATAAGGTAAAAAGCTGTACAGAAGAGCTAAGTACAAAGCAGGTTCTATTGAGAGACAGCATTGTCTCTCACAATTTTATCTACAGAAAATGCCCCAGTTGGGTCTTTCATAAATGCTCGCTCTAAATTCCTTGCTTGAGCCTCAAAAGGAATTTCCCAATAGTTGTAACCAGCTCTAGACCAAGAACGCAAGTATTGTTCAACAACTGCATCCTCTCCAAAAGCTCTTACCTGAGTTACATGTACAAGCTCGTGAAACCTCACTCGTCGTATAGCAGCTTCCGATCTGGGCATCAATGGTGTCTCAACAACTGTATCCACGAAGGTAAAAGCCATCATGGCACTCAAGCTAAACTTTATTGGGCTACCTGGATCTGCTTGTGGTGATTCCAAACCTTCGTTCAATTGGACAAAACGAGCCTCTTCTATGACCTCTTCTGGGAAAAAACTACCATAGATAGTCTTTTCATTAAGAGAGAGTGGTGAAGCTAAAGGTCTATACAAATCTCTTTGCTTTCTGCACCAAAGCTTACTCGCTTCGATATATCTTTCGAGCGACCTGTTATCAGCATCAGGTAACATTCTGTGGGCCTGTCAGGATGCGAACCTGAGACCTTTACATTTAGACCCACAGTCAAGCTTAACTTGACGAGGATCACAGCATAAATATTTCGTAATGTGTGGGCCGTAATGGATTCGAACCATTGACCTTTACATTATCAGTGTAACGCTCTAACCGAACTGAGCTAACGGCCCATTTCGAAATATTTTGCTCTCAGTGTAACGCTCTAACCAACTGAGCTACAGGCCCTCATTAATTATTTCACATTTGGCTGATAGTTCAGCAAAGCTGAAGTATATCAGACTGCACTTCGTGCAGGGCTGCTATATCAGTGTAACGCCCTCTTGTCCTCCGAAGCTTTATGCGAAGGAGGAAACCAACTGAGCTACACACCCAAAACTTTTCACTTTAAACTTATCACTTATAACTCTTTTGAGGCGCAGAGGGGAATCGAACCCCTGTATAGCCGTTTTGCAGACGGCCGCGTTACCTCTTCGCCACTGCGCCAATTATTTATCTCTTGGTTTACCCTGGGATCTTCAGATCGAAGGGCTACCAGGTCAAACTATTTATCATCATTCTTTTTTCTGGGCACTTCTGGATCTTCAAAATTTGTCACGCGTACCAATTCAGAAAATGCAATAGCGGTATATCCACCAAAGCAAGCTAAACCTGAACCATCGATTACTCCCACTCCCACCGCAATGCCCCCCGCCACATAAGCAATCGGCAATGGATCAAACTCCGTAATTATCCTTAAAACACTCCGCTCGCCATTCATTTACTTCTATTACCCCGCAACGCATAGTGTCCGGCACCTATTGCCACACCGCCCAATCCCAACCAAGCGATTATACCTATACCAATCCCAGCACCAACCACCGCAACAGCTCCACCAATCCTAAAAAACCTCGAATTCCAAATGGAATCCTTTTTTTCTTCCCCCGAACTTATTTCTTTGGATGCCATCGTCCGCCAATTCTATCAAAAAATAACTACATATCAAAGAAGTTTGACCTTGAAAATTTGTATCTAAACCCTCTCAAAGCAAAAAAGCTGGTAAAAATTACAGCCAGCACCGAAAGCATATCGGCCACCACCCTCACCCTTGTCCTTGCAAAATAGGCGCGAAATGTATGATCACCAGGTTCAACCACAAACTCCGGTAAGGGCCTTTCCAATTTGAATCTGGGTTGGACTATTTTACCGTCTAGCATATATTGCCAGCCCGCTAAATAAACTTGATTAAACTTCAATACGTCCACTCTGTCATTGTTAAAATACGCACTAACTTCTCCGGAAGTATTTTTTAAAACCTCAACCTGTGTTTCTTTATTAAAGCTTTCTACTTTCACCTTGCTTACAACGTCTTCGGTGAACTTATCCGACCCCTTTGGCAGGTGCTCACTAGCCATAGTTGTAGAATTGTTAATTCGCATATAAAAATCGTCGCCAACATCAAAAATCTGATTTATCTTCATGTGGTTTCTGTTTGCATAAAAAACCAGAATAATTAAAAAGAGAACTAAAATAAAGTTATTTTTACTCCTCGCAACAATATACGAAGCCAAAAAACTGGCCGCAAAAACACTTACGGCTAGTAACCTCCAAGGCATTTGCAAATAAGACAAAAATGGCACTGTTTTCCAAAAATAGCTAGACTCCGCGAGCATTAAAAATACAGACGCAAAAAATACCGATATAAAAAAAATAGAAACAATATCTATTTTTCTATGCCTAATAAACCTATAAATAACAAAAACTACAGATACTAAAACGACAAATATGTGAGCTAGTCCTATCTGAAATGACATATCGTCCTCAAGAGTCCCCGGGTGCGAAAACCCATAACCCCAATGGGAATGAATAAGCTGCCATAAAGTCGGGAAATTTGAACCCCAAAAATCAACAAGTAAGTCATCATAGCGAATTAAGCTTTTTTCAATTGCCGCCGGAAGCAGAAAAAAAGCACTTAAGGTAAAACCAATACCAAAAATAAAAAGCATATATTTAACGTACACAAACTTTGGTTTTTTAAAAAATAAAAGTAGCGCAAAGACACCGATTATTGGCAAAAACATAACAGCCATTATGTTATGGGAAAGTATTAAAAGGGCCAGAGATATTCCCCCAAATATAATTTTTCGGTCCACATCACCTCTATAAACTTTAATAATCGCCCAAAAGACGAGCGGTACGAAAGTAAAAGCAACTGCATTTCCAAAGGTTGCAGAGACATACACATTTAAAAAGCGAATAGGCGCATACAGATAAAAAAGCCCGCCTACAAAACCGGCTAGCCCACTTTTAAACAAATAAGAAAAAAGAATAAACGCAAAAAAGGCAGAAATTATCATGGAAAGTAAAAACGTCAGTTTTACCGACCAAATGTAACTAAACCCAAACAAATGCACACCCGCGGCAAGTACAGACGGAAATGGGTAATTAAATAAAAATAGCGGGTATCCAAACCCAAAATTAAGGTCTCCCGTCCATCTTGGGGGGAATTGACCTTCTTTTAAAATTTTGTCCATTTGGATAGTTCTTACGATGTGATGAGTAAGGTCGTGGCTTGTGTAAGCCGCCGGCGAAAGTAGATCACGAACCGCCGGAAGTGTTAGTAAAAAAAAGATAAAGACAACAAAAAGCTTCCTCATTAAAAGGCTTTTGAAGTATATCAAATAGCAACTTATTATTTATGGAAAAACTTGTATTTGCCTAAATTCCAAAAAGTGGCACCCAACTCTAACTCATTAGAGCCTTACCATAGATGTGGTAAGTCATTGTGATTTAACGATTCACCAATCGCACTTTTGGGCGTGAGGCCCAAAAACATTTGAATTAACTAAGCCTTAGTATTCTAAAACTTGTTAACTTACTCGTCTCCTTAGAAAGGAGGTGATCCATCCGCTCCTTCCAGAACGGATACCTTGTTACGACTTAGTCCCCATCGCCGGTATTGCCTTAGGACCCAAAAGGATACTTCGGGCACTCCCGACTTTGTTGGCTTGACGGGCGGTGTGTACAAGACCCGAGAACGTATTCACCGCGGCCTGCTGATCCGCGATT
>ERZ1292625.1689-Hain-H41-01um-R1-1689-length-24372-cov-19_pt1 | contig 24372 bp, 29 predicted proteins | sample MGYA00564400_ERZ1292625 | MGnify/ENA primary metagenome ERZ1292625 (study PRJEB36523, sample SAMEA6512639) | groundwater metagenome | collected 2019-01-08 | study: AquaDiva: Metagenomics assemblies of 32 groundwater samples | reverse complement strand
TCATTTCAGGTATGGGAGAGCTTCACTTGGACATCATGGTTGATCGAATGAAGCGGGAGTTCGGCGTTGAAGCGAACGTTGGCAAGCCTCAGGTGGCATACCGAGAGACCATCATGGGAACAGCAGAAGCGGAACATAAGTACGTCAAGCAGTCCGGAGGAAAGGGTCAGTACGGTCACGTGAAGATCACTCTCAAGCCGATGGAGAAATTGGTGGAAGGAGAGAAGATTCCAAAGAACGTCAGCCGATACGACGACTTCGAATTCATCAACTCTATCAAGGGAGGAGTTATTCCGCAGGAATTCATTCCAGCTGTTGAGAAGGGAGTTCATGAAGCGATGGATCGAGGTATCGTTGCCGGATTCCGAATGGTGAATGTTTCTTGTGAGCTTACGTTCGGTTCGTACCACGATGTCGACTCATCTGAAATCGCTTACAAGATTGCTGGATCACAGGCCTTCCAGGAAGGAGCAAAGCGAGCGAAGCCAGTTATTCTCGAGCCTATCATGAAGATCGAAGTGCTTTTCCCAGACAAATTCATGGGAGATGTTACGGGAAGCATTTCATCAAAGCGAGGAACTATTCTTGAGATGACAGAGCGGGGACAGGCTAAGGTCCTTCATGCGACAGTGCCTCTTTCAGAAATGTTCGGATATACTACTCAGCTTCGATCAATGACGTCAGGACAGGGAAGCTCTACGATGGAATTCGATCACTACGAAGTTGTGCCGAAGAATGTCGAGGCTGCTATTGTGGAGACGAGGAAATAATTTATTTAAAGTTAAAAACAAAAACGCCCCAAAGGGTGTTTTTGTTTTGCGGTACAAAATAAAAGGACCGCATTTGCAAGATGCGGCCCCCGAAGTTTCTTCGCGTTCCATCAAGTCATCCCTGAGGCAGGACATTAAGTGCCAAGCAGACACATAGTTAGGGCAGTACCAGCAGTGGAGGCCCATTGCAAGGGAAACGAATACGTCATTTCTTGCTTGCAGTTTATCGTTGCTTCGAGACTACTATTCAGCGGCCAGTACGCAACAAGGGCTTATAGCCTCTACAAGTCCAGCGAATCTCTTCTGTGGAGCACTTTATTCCTTATTTAAAATTTGTCAAGAAAAATCAATTCGGCTCCGAGAAGAAAGGGAACTCCTCAATAAGCTCATCGGAATTATAGAAGCTTTGTGCTAGGCCTCCAAAACTGTACTTCGTCTCACCGATCTCGATTTCAGCTCCTCCAATCTGCGGGTCAGCTTTAGGCTTGGAGTTTTCAAACCCAATATTGTAGAGGGTAGAGACCACTCCGGCATCATTTGTAATTGAGTGATTGGCAAAATCCCATTGTTTTTCGAGCTGTGCGATCATGAGCGCGCCATAAAGATAGGAAAAATAGCGATTATCCTCATTCGTAAGCCTTTCGAACCTCTCTTTGTCTGGATCATCGGTCGCAAAATTCAAAATCTGCTCGAATTCTGGTCCTAAATAGAAAGGGGAAATCTTGTCTTTCAGGTGGTTTTCGATTTCTCTCGCTGTCTCCTGCTTGATACCCATCACGCCCCATGAGAACTGGCTCTGGTTGCCTAATATTTTCAATGGAGCGAAGACCGTCTTGAATATTTCCCGCTCGGAATAGAAAAGGCGGAGCTGCTCGACGACAAGCGGAGTGACTATCATTCGAGCGGGAATCCCTGTTTCTATGGCGACCTTGTTTATAACATCTGTGTCTTTCTTTATGGCTTCCTTGAGTACTAGCCATTCTTCGCTCTGGGACCATGAATCCTCAAGGATTTGATCTTGGAAATAGTCATGTTGTGTGTCAACCAAGCCCTCTGTTTTGGTCCACCCGAACTGGACAGCGACATACCCAGCTACGAGGATGAAGCCGATGGCAGCGAAGACGTAAATTACTATATTGAAGGTAGTTTTCATCTTAATTATTATAGTACCACATGTGGATAAGTGAAGTTGTAAGGGATGAGAAACGCGATATACTTATACCACTACCCAGAAGGCGCTCCGTGCAAACGGACGTCTTCTTTCTTTATTAACACAATTGCGTTGTGGGAAAGTTCGGGAGGGGAGTATACTTATGGGCAATATCAAATTAATCAATAACATGAAAAATACATACAAATTGTTGGGGGCTTCCATCATCGCTGCTTTGGCGATTTTTAGTTTATCGGCGGCGATGTCGAATGCGCAGGTGACTACGCCGACCACCTGTCCAGCGGGTTCCATCTGTACGCCTCCAACGATTCCTGAGACTTGTTATGTTTTCAATATGAATCTGCAGATAGGGAGCCGAGGAAACGATGTTGATGCTCTTGTTGCTTTTCTAATTAAAAAAGGATTTATTCAAAATCCTTCCAACGAACCCGTTTTTGGCGAAGATTTTAATCAAGAGGTTGCTAATGCCGTGAGTGCATACCAGACGTCCAAGGGTCTCCCAGCAACCGGCTTCGTCGGTCCTTTGACGAAGGCAGCAATGAATGCAGAGTGCGGACCGGTTATTCCGACCGCTCCATCAATAACGGTTTTGAGCCCGAATGGGGGAGAGGTATGGTCAAAGGGAACATCTCAAACTGTTAAATGGCTTAATATAGACAGAGGTAGTCGTTTTGATATTGGTATTATGCCTTATCCTGCTAATGAACCAACTTATCACGTAGCGAAGGAAATCCTGACAACTTCTCAAAACGGATCTTATGAATGGACGCTTGATAAAGTCACACGTAATAGTGATTCTGCACCTATTGATCTTCCCCCTGGAGATTATCGTCTGTTCGTAGGTCAATCTGGTGCTGGCACAAAAGATTCTGATATAAGCGATTCTTATTTCACTATTTCCTCCACTTCAACCCCTGTCTCAAATGCTTCAGCCAAAGTGACTTCAAGCAAATTAGATCTCTCATACAATAGCTTCTTGAAAGAAGGCATGCTTACGGCGCAATTCGATATTTCAGTGGATGGAGGAAATACGGGAATAAATATCTACAAGGAGGGTATCAGCACCGGCTTCACTGATCAAAAAGGCAATGACTCGAATACTCCTAGGATCATTCAGCCTCTCGTTCCACAATCATCTCTTCGCACTGTGACAGATCAGAATGGATCCACATTGTTTGTTATTCCAGCTGGACAAATTGCTAAGTTCAAAGCGACTGCTGCCACTGACCCAAAAAAGATGTTCGCAGGAACATACTACGCACGCTTGTATTCGATATCAGCGAATTCCACTTCAGATGCTTCAAAAGCTTTCAATATGGAAGTTCCAGCCAATAAGACGAATACAAAGACCATAATAGGAGAGAAGTCACCCTATATCAATTCAATCAATGGTCCATTGAAATCTGGGAATATAGTGGTGGTCAAGGGAGAAAGATTGAATGATTCCTCGATCAATATCGATGATATAGTCCAAAAGATAAGCTCGAGAGTAACTAAGGACGGCAAGACTTTGAGCTTCATTCTTCCAAAATTGACCAACGGCCAGCACATCCTTACGTTGAGGAATAAGGAAGGCTTGAGCAACAGGGGGTATTTCGAAGTTGGAGGAACTCTACAATCAAATTCCTCTGCTAATGTAGTTCCAGGAAAACTCGTTCTTCGATACGATTCGAATCGTAATGAAGCAGTTTTGACAGCTCCATTCAGCGTGACTATAACCGCAGGTTCAAATGACGTCATGTTTGAAGAAGGATCTTTCGCTGTCTCTTACTTAGGCAAGGGTGTTCAACGGAATGTCACAACTAAGATTGGATCTATAAATGGAAGGCCTGTGAGCGTTCCTTTTAGACCATATATCTTGAAGGCTGGGCAAAAAGTTGAGTTCACTCTTGGTGCTTCAGCAGATCCTCTTAAAATGTTTGCTGGTTATTATACATTTTCTTTGACCGGAATCTTTGCAACGCATGATAATGGCGGAGAAAAAGAAAGTGAAAGCTTTACGATCAATGAAAATACGACTAATTCAGTAGTAATCGTTGGTGAGAAGTCTCCTTATATAAATTTTGTCACGAGCCCGATCAAGTCTGGCGAGAAATTAATGCTTGAAGGTGCCCGATTGAATGCAAGCGATATGGTTTATGTAGACGGTGCCGTTCTTACGGGAATAACTCCTGATACATCAAAGGATTTCAGGACATTCTGGTTTGTTTTACCTTCACTTTCAAATGGCCAGCACATCATTTCTCTCTACAACAAAGTGAATGGTGCAAGTAATACATTACGCTTTGACGTCGAAGGTGGAAGCACTCAACCTTCTATAAAAGTTCTAAGCCCAAACGGGGGAGAGAACTTTATAGCAGGAGGAAAGCTTGAAGGCGCTCTTAGTAGCAGTGGTTTTCCAGTAGGCACTACATATGAAGTTGCTCTTGTCGGGAAAGCTTATGATGTCGATATAGGTTATGGATTAATTGCAAGCAATAGTGGTGATAAACAGCCATTATCAGTAACTATTCCAAGCAATGTTCCTCCAGCAAGTTATTATCGATTTCGACTTGCTGTGTGCGCTGATCAAAATCCAAAGTTAAATATTCCAGCAGGCACTTGCATACAGGATCAAAGTGATAAGGATTTTACTGTTACGACAGTAGCATCAACACCAACCATCACTGTTCTAGGCCCGAATGGGGGAGATTTTTGGAGGATTGGCGACAGTTATACAGTCAATTATTCAACCACCGGCAATCTGCAAGGTCCTATCAGGGTTTATCTCGATAAGTTCGCAGAACCAAGTTCAGGTAAGAGCGGTCTAAACTCTACAACTTTACTTGGTGAAACAACAAACTCTCGAAGTTTCAGCTACACAGTTCCTGGATCTTTCAATTCAAATCCAGGCCAGGGTTGGACGTTCAAAATAAGGGTGTGTGATGCATCCACTAAATGCAGCGTAAGCGATTCGAGCGATAATTTCTTCTCGATCGCACCTCAGGTTCTAATGGTTTACCCAAATGGCGGAGAAACATTGCGTGCAGGGGACACTGTTACTATTAAATGGAATAAGGAGAATGTGCCATCTCGAACGGTTGATATTTCTTTGCTTGATGATCCGACAAGATATGGTTCTGTAATTATTCCGAACACTCCAAATGACGGTTCTGAAAGCTGGGTAGTCAGGCCTCTCAGCCAGCTAGAGGGTAAAGACGGCAAACCAATTGCTCCGTCCGGCAGATACGTTGCTTTTGTGAGCTGTTCAGATAGTAATTGTATCGTTGATGATAGCAACTCTTATTTCTCAATCTATTCTACTCCCGACAATTCTAGTAATTCCTATTTGCCACCCCAACCCTCGACCCCTGTTGCGCGTACAGGATTAGGCGCTTCCGTCATAGATGCCATCGGTGGATTCTTCAGCAAGCTCTATGGGTTTGATGGGAATTAGGGAAAACATGATAAAGATTTGACTTCTAAATGCGTACTTGCTATGATGGCGAGTACGCATTTAGCGTTGGCTTGGTGTCTCTTCTAAGAGACGAACCCCTTATTAATAGTTTTAACATAATTTATCTTTGGACCCTCTGGGTTTAAAGCACTAAAATCATATGGCAGCAGAATTTAATCGTACAAAGCCGCACGTTAACGTTGGTACTATCGGACACGTTGACCACGGAAAGACAACTCTTACTACTTCTATTCTTGCTGTCCAGGCAAAGGATGGCCTTGCAACACTCAAGGCTTATGCTGATATTGCAAAAGGAGGTACAGTTCGAGATGCAACAAAGGTGGTTACTATCTCTCTTGCGCACGTAGAATATGAGACAGCTACTCGGCATTACGCTCATATTGACGCTCCAGGCCACGCAGACTATATAAAGAACATGATTACCGGTGCCGCACAGATGGACGGTGCTATTCTTGTAGTATCAGCTCTTGATGGAGTTATGCCACAGACACGAGAGCATATCCTTCTTGCAAAGCAGGTCGGAGTTCCTCAAATCGTAGTTTTCCTTAACAAGTGCGACATGGTAGCCGAAGCTGATCTCCTTGACCTCGTTGAAGAAGAGGTTCGAGAACTTCTTACAAAGAACGGTTTCGACGGAAAAGGCGCTCCAGTCATCCGAGGTTCTGCTCTCAAGGCTCTTGAGGGTGATGCTCCATGGGTAGCGAAGATCAAGGATCTCATGAATGCCCTTGATACCTATATTCCTATGCCAGTGCGTGAAGTTGATAAGCCATTCCTTATGCCAATCGAGGATATCTTCTCAATCGAAGGACGTGGAACTGTGGTTACAGGCCGAATCGAGAGAGGTATGATCAAAGTCGGCGAAGAAGTTGAAATCATCGGTTTCAAGGATACTTCAAAGACCACGATCACTGGTATCGAAATGTTCAACAAGTCTCTCAAGGAAGGTATTGCCGGAGACAACGCTGGACTTCTCCTACGAGGCACAGGAAAGGATGATGTTACTCGAGGTATGGTTCTTGCAAAGACAGGCTCTGTTAAGCCTCATACGGACTTCGAAGCTGAAGTGTACATCCTCAAGAAGGAAGAGGGAGGACGACATACTCCATTCTTTACTGGATACAAGCCTCAGTTCTATATCCGAACGACAGATGTTACAGGAGAGGTTGCTCTTGCTGCAGGCGTAGAAATGGTTATGCCAGGAGACACAGTTACATTCAAGGTTAAGCTTGTAGCTCCAGTCGCTCTTGAAGACAAGATGCGATTCGCTATTCGAGAAGGAGGAAAGACAGTGGGTGCAGGAGTCGTAACGAAGATAGTTGCCTAATACACTAATTATTTAACTATCATGACAACAGCCGCTGAAGAAAAGAAGTCAGAGAACAAGACCGCAAAGAGGGTGTCAAAGCCTCGCGTGTCGAAGGTGGCGAAGGAAGGTGATGCCGCGAAGCTTCGAATCCGAGTTCGTGCTTACGAACACAAGATTCTCGATGCTTCTCTCAAGCAGATCATGGACACAGCGATCCGTTATGATGTTAAGTTCTACGGTCCGATTCCGCTTCCGACTGAAATCAAGAAATATACGGTGAACCGGGCATCATTCGTTTTCAAGAATGCACGAGAACAGTTCGAAATGCGGGTTCACAAGCGACTCATCGATATCCTGAATCCTAATCAGAAAATCATAGAAGCCCTTACTAACCTCAGCCTTCCGTCCGGCGTCAATATTGACGTCAAAATGATGTAGGCCGATGCATTTAACTTACTGAAATGAAATTCATTCTTGGACGAAAATTAAACATGACTCAGATCTTCGATAAGGACGGTCTTGTTCAGCCTGCGACCATGGTTGAGGCTTCTCCTATCGTCGTTACGCAAGTGAAGACAAAGGAATCTGATGGTTACGCAGCAGTTCAGGTCGCTACAGGCGCGAAGAATCCAAATCGAGTGAATAAGGCAATGAAAGGTCATATGAAGGACCTTGGCGTTTACTCTGACCTGCGGGAATTTCGAGATTTTGCCTCTGATGCTGCTCCTGCGCAGAAAGTTGGTGATAAGATTGACCTTTCTCAATTCAAAGAGGGAGATGTCATTGAAGTAAGTGCTATCTCAAAGGGTAAGGGCTTCCAAGGTGTGGTCAAGCGACACGGCTTCGGAGGAGGTCCTCGAACACACGGTCAGAAGCACTCTGAACGAGAGCCTGGTTCTATCGGAGGAGGACTTCGAAACAAGGTTCCGAAGAGGATGCGAATGGCAGGCCGAATGGGGTCTGATCGAATCACTATCAAGAACTTGAAGGTCGTTCATGTTGACTCAGCTTCAAATACCCTCTATATTTCAGGAGCAATTCCTGGACGAAAGGGTACTCTTGTCGAAATAACAGGATAATCCGGACTAACAGAAATACCATGGAAACAATCGTATACAATCAAAAAGGACAGGAGACAGGAAAGATGAAGCTTCCAGAAGCTGTTTTCGGAGTATCTTGGAATGCAGACCTCGTTCATCAAGTAGTTGTTTCCATGATGTCTTCAGCTCGACATCCTATCGCGAACACGAAGACTCGAGGAGAAATCCGAGGAGGAGGAAAGAAGCCATGGCAGCAGAAGGGAACTGGACGAGCACGACACGGATCTACCCGATCTCCTATCTGGGTAGGCGGAGGAGTCGCTCACGGACCTCGCGCCGACAAGAACTACGACCGAAAGGTCAATAAGAAGGCAAAGGCAAAGGCGCTTTATACTATCATTTCAAAGAAATTCAAGGACGGCGAGATTCTTTTCATCGATTCACTTTCATTTACAGAGCCGAAGGCGGCAGAAGCGAAGAACACTCTCACGGCTTTCTCAAAGATCAAGGGATTCGAGAAATTCGGAACAAAGCCGAAGAATGTCGCTGTCATTACGGTAGAAAAGAAGACACCGACTCTTACAAAAAGCTTCAAGAACTTTGGTAACCTCGAAGTTGAAGAATTTCGAACGATCAACCCTGTTTCTATCCTTAACCACAAGTACCTTGTGATTGCCAATCCCAAGGAATCCCTTAAGGCATTTGAATAATAACCACCATGACTACATCAATCACATCAGATATCATCCTGAGGCCACGAATCACTGAGAAATCAGGGGTTATGGGGGAGTCACAGAATATCTATACGTTTGAAGTGGCACAGAATGCTACGAAGGATACAGTTGCTCGAGCTATCAAGGCTCTCTATAAAGTGACCCCTACCAAGGTTCGAGTCATAAATCTCCCTGCAAAGAAAGTCTTTGTCAGAGGCCAAAAAGGCACTCAGTCAGCTGTAAAGAAGGCCCTTGTGTACCTCAAGAAAGGAGACAAGATTGATCTTGCTTAAATTTTAAATAATAAATAATAACTGCCATGAAAAGCTATAAACCAAACACCCCATCACGACGACACATGACGACGATTCCGTATCGCCAGTACCTTACCGCTTCAGAGCCTCACAAGGCTCTCACGAAGGGTATGAAGCGTGACATGGGGCGAAATGCCTTCGGTCGCATCACGGTCCGTCACAAGGGAGGAGGAAACAAGAAGCTTTACCGTATGGTGGATTTCTCATACGACAAGAAAAATGTTCCTGCAAAGATCACGACGATCGAGTATGATCCATTCCGAACAGGATTCATCGCGCTCGTTCAGTATGCTGATGGAGAAAAGCGATACGTCCTCGTTCCGAAGAGCATGAAAGTCGGCGATAAGTTCATCGTTTCTGAAACAGCATCGATCGAAACCGGAAACCGCCTTCCTTTGAAGAAGATTCCAGTCGGAGCTTTCGTTTTCAATATCGAGATCAAACCGCAAGGAGGATCGAAGCTTGTACGATCAGCAGGATCATTCGCTCAGGTCATTGCAAATGACGCAGGATATACCCATATCAAGCTTCCATCTACTGAAGTGCGAAAGGTCCATGACAATGCATGGGCGACCATCGGTACAGTTTCAAATGATGAAAGCCGACTCGTAAATATCGGAAAGGCAGGACGGTCACGATGGCTTGGTATCCGGCCTACAGTCCGAGGTTCCGCTCAAAACCCAGTGGATCATCCATACGGAGGAGGAGAGCAGCGAACAGGACGAGGTCTTCGACGCCTCAAGACTCGATGGGGCAAGCCTGCTGGAAAGGGTCAGAAGACTCGAACTCCGAAGAAGTACTCAAATGTGTTCGTGATCTCACGCCGTCGAGTGGGTAAGAACAAGAATGTGGAGGTAAAAGGATAGCCTATTTCTTGACTTAACGCCTCATATTGATTAGTATAAACAACCAATGTCAAGATCACTTTATAAAGGACCATACGTCGAAGAGCGGCTTTTGAAAAAGATTGCCGGGAAGAAACCTGTAGAAACCGGGGTTATTAAGACGTGGTATCGACGAAGCCAGATTTCTCCTGAAATGGTAGGATTCATTTTCGGCGTTTACAATGGAAGGCAGCACATTGAGGTTCTTGTAACAGACGAAATGGTGGGTCATAGGCTCGGCGAATTCTCTCCGACCAGAAAATTCATCCGACACGGAGGAAAGATGCAGAAAGAGCTTGAAATCAAGGCTAAGGAGGCTGAAGTTAATGCTGCGAAGTCTGCCAAGGAAGCTGCGGCAGCCCCTGCTAAAAAATAAAACCGCGAAATAATTTACATATATGATTAATGCCTCACTCAAAAATTACCGACAGTCACCGCGAAAGGTTCGCAGCGTTGCAAATCTTGTACGAGGCAAGTCAGTCGAGAGCGCTCTCAATACTTTGAATTTCTTGAGCAAGAAGGCGGCGGACCCTCTCTATGGATTGCTTATGTCTGCTATCGCGAACGCAAAGAATAACTTCAAGATAGAAAAGGAGGGTCTTATTGTGAAGGAGCTTCGAGTTGATGCAGGACAGGTCCTCAAGCGACGAATGCCTCGAGCACGAGGGAATTCATATCCTATCAACAAGCGAACGAGTCATGTCCTCCTTGTGCTTGCTCCGAAAGGAGGGAAGACCGCAGACACTATTAAAGCCAAAAAATAATTTATGTCACATTCTGTACACCCATTTTCACATAGGCTTGGAGTAATACGCGACTGGAAAAGCCGCTGGATTGCCCGTGACAAGAATTACCGCTCTTTCCTCAAGGCTGACCTTCTTATCCGAGCTTTCCTTACGAAAGAGCTTCGAACTTTCTATCTCGCAGGCATTCAGATCGAACGCAACCAGAAATCCCTTCGTGTCATCATTAGCTCATCACGCCCTGGAATGATCATCGGCCGAAGCGGAGACGGTATGCCGAAGCTTCGAGACAAGATACTTGCCCTCCTTAAGAAGAAGGGAATTGACCTTGCTGGACAGGAGCTTAAGCTCGATATCGAAGAGGTTCGAAATCCAGAATCAAACGCAGCTATTGTAGCCATGATGGTCGCTGAAGGCCTCGAGAAGCGTCTTCCGTTCCGACGCGTTCTTAAGCAGACCCTTGAAAAGGTTCTTGCGAGCAGGGAAGTAAAGGGAGCCAAAATTAAGCTCTCAGGACGACTCGGGGGCGCGGAAATGGCGCGACGAGAAGACTTGAAGAAAGGCCAGATTCCTCTCCAGACGCTTCGAGCAGACATTGATTTTGCTCGAGAGAAGGCCCATATGACCTACGGCGATATCGGAATCAAGGTTTGGATCTATAAGGGTCAGATATTCGAAAGGGATCTCAAAGCTGCGAATAAGCCTGCAAATCAATAATAAACCACCATGTTATTCCCTAAAAAAGTAAAATTCAGAAAGTGGCACACAGGCCGCACGAACGCGAAGAAGCTTGAGAACGGCGTTGAAACTCGTGGAGTTAAGCTCTCATTCGGTTCTTACGGACTCAAGGCTATGAAATATGCCCGACTTTCTTCAAATGAAATCGAAGCCGCGCGAAAGGTCATGGCACGATATGCAACGAAGTCTGGAAAGGTCTGGGTGCGCGTTTTTCCTGATCGTCCTTTCACGCAGAAGCCTCCTGAAGTGAAGCTTGGAAAAGGAAAGGGAGATCCGGTTGGATTCGTCGCGCAGGTGAAGGCAGGACGCATCCTCTTTGAAATTGACGGAGTTGATGATAAGGTAGCCCAAGAGGCCCTCCGAAAGGCGGGTACTAAGATCTCGGTCAAGACCAAGGTCGTGAGCCGAAACATGATGTAATTAAATATATGAAAGAATATCAGAACAAAACTCCGCAGGATTTGAAAAAGCTCATCGCTGAAAAGCGAGAAGCCCTCCGCCATTTCCGATTTGGATCGGCTGGAAGCAAGACGAAGAACGTGAAGTTCGCAAGCACGACGAAGAAGGAGATAGCCCGCATCATGACAGAGCTCACGATCAGATCAAAGGCTCCGAAGGCATAATCAAACAAACATGGAAAAGAAAACTACAAAAAACTCAGCAGCGAAGGCGCCTGAAACAAAGGTCCAGAGAAAGACCCTTTCTGGCATCGTGGTTTCTGACAAGATGAAGGACACTATTGTTGTTCGAGTTGGCAGATTCGTTAAGAACGAAAAGTATCAGAAGTATGTAACTTCCCACAAGAAGTACAAGGTACATGATGCAGGCAACACGAAGAAGATAGGGGATAAGGTGACGATCGAGTCATGCCGACCTATGTCTAAGGACAAGTCATTCAAAATCGTCATATAATTTAAATGTCATGATACAACCACGCTCAATAGTACGAATAACAGACAATTGCGGAGCAAAAATCGGCCGTATCTTCAAAGTGCTTGGAAGCTCGAAGAAGCGTTATGCTGAAATCGGCGACCTCGTCATCCTTTCTGTGCAGAAGGCAGAACCTCGAAAGGCTATCAAGAAGAAGGATGTCCTTCAAGGCGTCGTTGTTCGACAAGTAAAGGCATATCGACGAAAGGACGGTTCTTATATCCGTTTTGATGAGAATGCAGTCGTTATCCTCGAAAAAGGAAAGAAGGAGCCTATTGCAGGGCGTATCTTCGGCCCAATTCCTCGAGAGCTTGCAGAACGAGGCTTCCAGACAATCGCTTCACGAGCGTCTGAAATAGTATAACTAATTTCAATACCATGAAAATCAAGAAAGACGACAATGTAATAGTGCTTGCAGGAAAAGACAAGGGCAAGACCGGAAAGGTCATTAAGGCTATGCCGAAAGAGAATAGGGTTGTCGTTTCAGGCATCAATATGTTTAAGAAGAATCAGAGAGGACGAAGACAGGGCCAGAAGGGTCAAGTGATCGAAGTGAACGGATCAATCAACGTCTCAAACGTCGCCCTTGTATCTGAAGCGAAGAAGCCGGCAAAGAAGAAGCAAGAAAAAAAGACAGCAAAGAAATAGGCAGCGATATAGAGAAATACCATGAAATATACACATACAGCAAAAAATACATACGAGCTTAACAAGGAGTCCTTCAAGGCTCTCAAGGAGAAATTCGGCTACAAAAATCCTATGCAGGCGCCTACACTTTCGAAGCTTGTCATCAGTACTGGAACAGGATCAGTGAAGGATAAGAAGAAGATTGAGCTTATTGCTGACCGTCTCGCGAAGATCACTGGCCAGAAGCCAGCTCCTCGATCAAGCAAGAAGTCTATTGCTTCATTCAAGGTTCGATCAGGAGACCTTGTCGGATACCAGATCACGCTCCGCGGAAAGCGAATGTGCGATTTCATCGACAAGCTCGTTCACATCGCGCTTCCTCGAACCAAGGACTTCCGAGGAATCTCAAAGACAGCTGTCGATCAGATGGGGAACTATACACTTGGCATTAAGGAGCATACTATCTTCCCTGAAACATCAGACGAAGATCTTAAGGACGTATTCGGCTTCGGAATGACCATCGTTACGACTTCGAAGGATAAGGCACAGACGCTCGCCTTCCTCGAATACCTCGGATTCCCGTTCAAGAAGGAGGAGGTGAAGAAGCGAGGATAATTGACGGAATAGGGAGGATTTGTTAGGATAGGAGAACTTCAAAGTTAGAGAAAGTTAAAGCGATTGGAAGCCCATGCCACAAGGCCAAGCTAACCAATCCCTGTTTTATTTTCAAAATTAGCCCAAATGGCAAAAACATCAACAATCAAGCGATCAAGCAAGGCACCCAAGTTCAAATCTCGGGTGGTTCGACGATGCTTCCGATGCGGACGAAAGAACAGCTATATGCGTGACTTCGATCTTTGCCGAATCTGTTTCCGAGAGTTCGCTAACGAAGGCGTTATTCCAGGCATTAAAAAATCATCATGGTAACAGATCCTATTTCAGATTTTATTGTACGAATCAAGAACGCCAGCGACGTAGGCAAGGCTTCTATCTCAGTTCCTTATTCATCTCTTAAGGAAAACATAGCTCATGCACTTATGAAGGGAGGCTATATCGTCAGTGTTGAGACCAAGGGCAAGAAGATAGAGAAGACCCTTGAAATCAGCCTTACCTATGTCGGCAGCGAACCTCGCGTTCACGGCATCGACCGAATTTCGAAGCCTTCACGAAGGATCTATCAGAAGGCAAAGGATATTCGCATGTTCAAGAGCGGCTTCGGAAACATCGTTCTCTCTACTCCGCAGGGCGTGCTTCTCGATGTAGATGCCAAGAAGTCAAAGGTCGGCGGAGAGATTCTCTTTAAGATTTGGTAATACTTTTATATAAACTACTATGTCACGAATCGCAAAAAAACCTATCGCACTACCAGAAAAAACAGAAGCAAGCTTCTCAACAGGTATTTTGACTATCAAAGGCCCTCTTGGGGAATTGAAGAAATCTTTTCGACCAGAAATTACAGTTAAGGTTGAGAACAATGAGATTTCTCTCGTTCCAGTTCGTCACTCTCTCGATATCCTCGCGCTCTGGGGAACATACGCTTCTCATATCCGTAACATGATTGAGGGTGTGCACAAGAATTTTGAGAAGAAGCTCATCGTTGAAGGTATCGGATTCAAGTCTGACGTAAAAGGCAAAGAACTCCATCTTTCTCTTGGCTTCTCCCATCCGGTCATGAGAGAGATTCCTGACGGATTGAAAGTCACTGCAGAAAAGAACATCATCACTGTTTCAGGCATGGATACTGAGAAAGTCGGACAGTTCGTGGCGCAAGTTCGAGCCTTGAAGAAGCCTGAGCCATATAAGGGCAAGGGAATCCGCTACAGCGACGAAGTCATCCGCCGAAAGCAGGGCAAGAAGTCCGTATAATTTAAATAATCTCCATGAATACAAGCAAACAAAAACAAATGAAGATCGCCCGCCGGCACCAGAGAATCCGCTCAACATTGAGCGGTACTTCAGAGCGGCCTCGCCTTTCTGTTTTCAAGTCTCATAAGTATATCTCTGCCCAGATCATTGATGATACCAAGGGTCATACGCTCGCAGCTTTTTCATCAGTCGATGGAAAGGCGAAGACTCCAGCTGAAAAGGCAAAGGAGGTTGGAATTGAAATCGCAAAGAAGGCAAAGGCTCTCAAGATAGAAAAAGTCGTCTTCGATCGAGGAGGCTACCTTTACATCGGGAAAATCAAGGCGATTGCCGATGGCGCGCGCGAAGGAGGACTGAATTTTTAATATATTATCATTACCAACATGGAAACAGAGAAAAAAACAATTGAACAGAAAGTTCCAGCAGCTCCGACAGCGATTCCTGTTCCTGCTCCAGCTGCGCCTGCAGCCGCCCCTTTTGCAAAGCTTTCTTTCCGCGATTCCCGACCCCCTCGAGGCGGTGCACGACGCCCTCAGCGACCAGGTCAGGAGCGAGTCAAGCCTGAGTTCGATACGAAGATCATCGCTATCCGACGAGTGACGCGAGTCGCTTCCGGTGGACGACGATTCACATTTTCTGTAGCTGTGGTTTCAGGGGATAAGAAGGGTAAGGTGGGTGTTGGACTTGGAAAGGCTGGAGACACCTCTCTTGCTATCGACAAGGCCACACGAAATGCAAAGAAGAACATGATCAAGGTTACTCTTTCCCCTGCAATGACTATTCCTCACATGGTGGAAGCGAAGTACTCTAGCGCGCGTGTGATGATCATGCCTGCGCGAGGACGCGGAGTGGTAGCGGGAAGCGCCGTCCGAAACGTCATCGAACATGCTGGAATCAAGGATGTCTGCGCTAAGCTCATGTCAGGAAGCAAGAACAAGCTCAATATCGCCCGAGTGACCATCAAGGCGCTTGAAAAATTATCAAAGCATCCTCGTACGACAAAATAAATTTACTCCCATGCAACACCATAATCTCATTCCAAAGACAAAGAACAAGAAAGCTATGACCGTTGGCCGAGGAGGCAAGCGAGGCAAGACTTCTGGCCGAGGAGGCAAGGGCCAGACGGCTCGAGCAGGACATAAGTCTCGCCCAGAGCTCCGAGACTTCATCAAGCGAATTCCGAAGTTGCGAGGACGAGGCGTCAATCAGAATAAATCTCCTAATGATAAGCCCGTCGTAGTCAATCTTGATGCGATAGAAGCAGTATTCGAATCAGGATCGGTCATTTCCCCTGCAACTCTCATCGCAAAAAGGACTATTTCAACCCAAGATGGTAGAATACCTCAAGTGAAGGTGCTTGGTACGGGTGATATCACGAAGAAGTTCACGATCGAGAATTGCTGGATTTCAAAATCAGCTCAGGCAAAGGTGGAGAAGGCAGGAGGTTCCGTAAAAATATAAATTCACATGAAAAATTTTCTCGAAAAAATAACCATAGTTCTTCGGGATCCGACACTGCGCAAGCGAATAGGCTTCACTATCGGGGCTCTTGTGGTTTTTCGATTGCTCTCCGCTATTCCTGTCCCAGGAGTTGATGCAGCTAGCCTTGAAAGACTGCTTGCAGGCAATCAATTTTTCGGCCTTCTCGACATATTTTCCGGAGGAGGAATTTCCACGCTTTCGATAGCGATGCTCGGAGTCGGTCCGTATATCACAGGTTCCATCATCATGCAGCTTTTGACGATGATGTTCCCAAGCATGAAGGCCATGATGCAGGAAGAGGGAGAAGCTGGACGCCAGAAGCTTTCCCAGTATTCCCGATATCTTTCTGTGCCTCTTGCGCTTTTGCAATCATTCGCTTTCATCAAGCTTTTCCAGAGCCAGGGTGTTCTTTCATCTATGACAAGCATGGAGTTCACGGTGAACATCATCGTCATTACGGGAGGTTCGCTTCTCCTCATGTGGATCGGAGAGCTCATCTCTGAATTCGGCATTGGAAACGGAGTCTCTCTCATCATCTTTGGCGGCATCGTGGCAGCTCTTCCTCAAAGGATATTCCAGTTCGTTGCTGGCTTCGATCCTGGACAGATTCCGCTTTACCTTCTCTCGCTTATCATCGCTCTTGTGGTGATCATCGCAGTGGTGGTAGTTACGGAAGCAGAACGCTCTGTCCCGGTGACGTATGCCAAGCAAGTGAGGGGCAACAAGGTCTACGGAGGAGTTTCTACCTACCTTCCGTTGCGCCTCAACCAAGCGGGCGTGATCCCGATCATCTTCGCGCTTTCCATCCTTCTTTTCCCTCAGATCATCTTCAATTTCTTTTCTAATTCTGCAAATGCGATGATCGCCAACTTCTCGGCATCAGCTTCTCTGTTTCTTGCCAACCCTTGGGCTCATGCCGTTATCTACTTCTTCCTTGTATTCATCTTCACATATTTCTATACAGCCGTTACCTTTGACCCTAAGCAGATTTCAGAGAACCTACAGAAGGGAGGAGCATTCATTCCTGGAGTTCGACCTGGAGAATCCACTATGGATTATCTCGGCAAGATCGTCACGCGGATCACGCTCGTGGGCGCACTCTTCCTAGGCTTGATCGCTGTACTTCCGCTCATCATGCAGGGCTTTACGGGCAATGCTTCGCTCGCTATCGGAGGTACTGCGCTTCTTATCGTTGTGTCAGTCGTTCTCGATCTTTTGAAGAAAATCGATGCGCAGATTTCGATGAGGGAATACTAAATTTATTCAAAAAAATCATTGAAAAGACGGGGAAACCCGTTTTTCTTTTATATTTTGGCTTTTTTGCCTCCTAAGCTATACTTACCCCATGAACCAGAAAGCCTTCATATTCATAGGCAGATCAGGATGCGGAAAGGGAACGCAGGGTGCTTTGCTGACTGAATATCTCAAGAAGGCTACTCCAGACAAAGAAATGCTCTATATTCAGGGCGGAGGAGAGTTTCGAGAATTCATAAAGGGAGATTCCACTACACAGAAGCTTTCTAAAGATCTTTACGAGGCAGACAAACTTCAGCCCGAGTTTCTTTCTGTCTATATGTGGATCAATATTCTTGTGAAGAATTACAATGGAAATCAGCACCTCATCTTTGACGGAGCGCCACGAAGGAAGCACGAGGCTGGGGTACTTGACTCTATTTTTGATTTCTATAAGCTTTCAAACATCTATGTCATCAATATTGACGTGAGCGAGGAATGGGCGACAGAGAGGCTTTCTGCTCGACATAGGCAGGATGATAAATCCGAAGACATCAAGAAGCGTCTCGCATGGTATATGACCGATGTCGTGCCTGCCATCGAATTCTATAAGACTAGCCCGCGATATAAATTTGTTCAGATAAATGGCGAAAGGGCGATCGACGAGATTCATAAAGAGTTGATCGAGAAAATTGGTCTCTAAAATGCTGCCATGATCACTATCAAGACAAAAGAGGACATACAGATATTGCGGGAAGGGGGAAAGCGGCATGCGGAGATTCTTCGGGCTCTCAAGGCAATGGTGAGGCCAGGTATTACAGCGAAGGAATTGGATGATGAAGCTCGCAGGCTTATTTTTGAAGGAGGGGATACTCCAGCTTTTCTGAACTATCAGCCGTCAGGTGCGACGAGGCCTTTCCCTGCATGCCTCTGTGTTTCGATCAATGACGAGGTTGTTCATGGTATTCCAAATGAGAAAGAGAAGATCCTGAAAGAGGGCGACATAGTTTCCCTTGATCTTGGATTGGTCCACAAAGGCCTCATAACAGATGCCGCCATTACTGTCGCTGTTGGAAAGGTTGCCAAAGGGCCTGAAGAGTTGCTAGCTGCAACGGAAAAAGCTCTCTATGCGGGGATAAAAGCCGCTAAGGGAGGGAAGAAAATCGGCGACGTAGGCATGGCGATAGAGCGCCTTGCGTTAGCGCATAACTTCGGGGTAATAGAGGAACTTTCCGGCCATGGGGTAGGATATCATGTTCACGAGGATCCTTTCATCCCGAATTTTGGCGAAGCGGGAACGGGCGAAACGCTGAAGCCGGGAATGGTCATCGCTATCGAGCCTATGTTCAATCTTGGATCCCGCCACGTAGTGCTTGATGACGATGGATATACTTATCGCACCAAAGACGGCAAGGCGAGTGCGCATTTCGAGCATACGATCCTGATTACGAAAGGAGAACCTGAAATACTTACGAAAATTTAATGCATTAAAATAATGAAAATAAACCATCCAAAGCACGAACAGACGCTCGTCATCATCAAGCCTGATGGCATTCAGCGGAGCCTCATCGGAGAAATAATCGGCAGATACGAGAATGTAGGGCTTAAGCTGGTTGCCATGAAGATGATGGTGCCAAGCGCTGACCTTATCGAAAAGCACTACACGCTTGATCCTGAATGGAGAAGGATCACGGGTGAAAAAACGATCAAGGGGTATAGGGATAAGGGCCTTGTTCCACCCACTGAAGACCCTCTCGAAGTTACAGGTGTCCTTCTTGGACGTCTCGTGACGTATATGACAAGTGGGCCAGTCATCGCTATGGTTTGGGAAGGCGCTCACGCAGTGGCAATTGTGAGGAAACTGACGGGAGGTACAGAACCTCTCACGTCAGATGTGGGCACAATCCGTGGCGATTTCGTCCTTGATTCATACGCAATGACCGATCAGGATAAGAGATCTGTACGCAATCTAGTGCATGCCTCAGGCTCTGTGAAAGAGGCCCAGGATGAGATAAAGCACTGGTTTTCAAGAGAGGAGATTATGAAATACACGCATATTCAGGAAAAAATATTATACGACAGATTGGACGGAAACGCAGAATAGTGTCTGAAATATATTTTTTATTGTTTTTAAAAATAAGAGGACTATAATGAATACAGGTTACAGAAGTATTAAATCTATAACTTTTAATTTGGGAGGTCGACGAAGTTTCGCACTTCACATTATGTCGCGCTTTGGCGCTGACATTGAGACAACCCACCTAGTAATTTACTAGGCTTGATACTTTTGTAGCCGACAAAGGACATCTGATCTCCAGCGAGAGCAGGTGTTTTTTGTTTATTCTGATATAATAACCATCATCATGCGAAATTCAAGGCTTGCAGTTGCGACACTTTTCTTTCTTCTTTTGCTTCTCGTGCTGCACGTGCAGGGAATGGCGGAACATCTCTATCTCAACTACTGGTTTTATGATTTCATTACTCATTTTCTAGGAGGCGCTTGTATTGCTCTTTCATTTTCCTACATTGCAAAAAATCCGAAACATGCGATTTGGGCTGCTGTAATCGGGGGAATAATATGGGAAATATTCGAGGTGTATTTCGATATTATGGGTTGGCCGATATCTTCCCGTGCTTATAAGATTGATACAGCCATAGACCTTGTCATGGATACGCTCGGAGCGGCAGCGGTGTGGGTGATTATCAGGAATAAAAAATAATATGAGCATCAATCTGAAATTCTGCAGCGGAGTGGGGAGCGTGACGGGTGCGAACTTTCTTCTGACTTTGAATGATGGAAAAAAGGAAACCAAGGTTCTTGTCGATTGCGGATTGATACAGGGAGAAAAAGCGGCTCAAGCAGAAAACAGGGAAGAATTTGGTTACCAAGCTTCAGAAATAGATATACTTTTCATTACCCATGCGCATCTTGATCATGTGGGACGTATCCCAAAGCTCGTGAAAGAGGGATTCAATGGATCGATCTATTCGACGCCGGAAACGATGGCACTTGCTGCACTTATCCTTGAAGATGCCGTCGGACTCCTTGAAAAAGATGCAAAAAACGAGGGCGTTTTGCCTTTGTATGATATTCAGGACATGCGCAAGGCACTTTCGCTTTGGAAGTCTATCCGCTACCACGAAGAGACCCATTTTCCAGAGGGATTTTCGATTTATTTCCGAGATGCAGGACATATTCTCGGATCTGCAATGATTCAGTTCACCTATAAAGACAAGAAAATTGTCTTTACTGGAGATCTTGGAAACACACCAACACCACTCCTCAAGGATACGGAGCCAATTACAGGAGCTGACTATGTAATCATGGAAAGCGTCTATGGTGACCGTAATCATGAATCAAAGAATGAAAGGAGGAAGAAGCTCGAATCGGTCATTAAGAACACCATGGATCGGCAAGGAACTCTTGTCATACCCGCTTTCTCACTTGAAAGGACTCAGGTCATCCTCTATGAGATTAACAAACTTGTAGAATCAGGAGCTATTCCGAGCGTTCCTGTGTACGTTGATTCTCCTCTCGCGACGAAAATTACTGAAATCTATAAAGGCAGCACACGGCTCTTCAATGACAGAGCTCAAGGAGAGATAAGTGGTGGAGACGATATTTTCAATTTTCCCAGACTTTCCTTCACTGTTAGCGGCGATGCTTCGCGCAGCATAGATCATGCAAAATCTCCGAAGATTATTATCGCAGGTTCAGGTATGTCAGTAGGGGGAAGGGTTCTTCATCACGAGGAAATCTACCTTCCTGATTCAAAAAACACGATCCTTCTTGTCGGATATCAGACCCTCGGTTCTGTCGGACGGCATCTTCTCGATGGTGCAAAGAAAGTCTCCATTCATGGAAACGAGTTCAAAGTGCGGGCGAAGATAGAAACTATCCTCGGGTATTCATCGCATAAGGACTCTGATCATTTGCTTGAATTTGCAGGGACTACAAAAGATACTGTAAAAAGGATTTTCGTCGCTATGGGAGAGCCAAAAGCTTCGCTTTTCCTCGCACAGAAACTTCGCGACAACCTGGGTGTAGATGCTATTTATCCTGAAAGAAATGTGGACTATGAATTGAACTAGTCATGCTATAATCATAAGATGAAATATAAGGTTTTTGCGGTTACTTTCCTATTTTTCGCTGGTTTTCAGACTGCATCGGCTTTTACTATCAACTATTCCGCTTTGCGAAGGATTTTTGCACCGCAGCTCAGTACTGTTTCAAGCTCATTGTCGGCAACTACAACTATCAGTGATTTTTTTCTTGGTAAGAACATCACCGAAACGGTGTTGAGTGGTTCATCATCAGGGCTGCAAACTATTAATGATGTCGTTTATGATTATTTTTCTACAGGAAACATGGAAACCACCTGTTCGGTCTTTGTTCAAGATGGTGGAAATACGCCCGTTTTCACGAGTGCTACTCCTTCCGTAGCAACGATAGATCAGAGTGGGAACACTACCTATGTTTCTAATGGCACGGCATATTTCAACGCGCGTATTGGCAGGAGGACGCGTACGGTATCCTGCGCCATCTCGAGGACGAACAATGTTCCGTCACATGTATTTAATAGTATTGCTACGAATTCGGTGATACAGGAAATGAAAGATTCGGTTGACACGCGAATAAATGGACTCACACCTTCCACTTCAAACTATAATCTCTATTCAGCTATCAATGATACGACTCATTCATATACGAGAAATACGAATATTTTTGCGAACGATGTCGATTTTACCTGCATACCAACATTGAGCGGTGCGATCGGGATAGCCCAGACGATGGGAGTACTCGTTGCTCCGGACATCATGATACAAGCCAATCATTCGCATCCAAGCGGGGTTATGTATTTTACCAAAAATGATAATACGACGATCACGAGGAGCATTATTTCCGGTTCAAGGATAGGAACGACTGATATATGGGTTGCGAAACTCGATAGCGATGTCCCTGCAGGTATCACTCCATGCAAGATTTTTCCTTCAACGGTGTTCACAAACAGTATCTCAACAACTTCAGTATCATATCTAAATCCCCCAGTTGTCTTCACGAATCAGAATAGGGTATTGAGGCTCGGGATTATAAACTACAATCCATATATGTTTTTTTTGGAAGTAGTTTCAATTATTAGGGGAACAGGTGATTATTATGATTGGTACAGCAAGCCGTGCTGTGGCGATAGCGGATCACCGGCATTTGCCTTGGTCAATGGTCAGGCAGTACTTCTCGGCGTATGGTATAGCGCATTTTCCGTGTCGAATCTCTCGAATTATATAACGCAGATTAATGCAGCCGCCGCATCGCTTGGCAGCAGTCATACGCTGTCAACAGCTGATTTGAGCGGATACCTTTCATTTTGATGGACATGCGTAGAATTATCTTAAAAAATAAAATAATCGCCCTTGCCGTCATCGCAGTCTTGTTTTTTCCTCTCCCCACCCACGCCTCCTCCAGCTCCTTACTTGCAAACATATATTGCGCCACCTTGGGAAGCTGGCTCAAAGCTCCCATCTGCAAGGATTATGTAGTTCCAGTCGTTCCTGTGGTGAAGAAGTTGCCAGTCAAAACAGCGACTCCCGCTACCTCAACGGTCACCACCATTGTCCAGCAACTCCAGCCTACGGTAATTGAACGCACCATCGTGGAGCAGCCCATATACCTGGAATCTCCGGCTCCCGATACATCCGACCCAAGCTCGCTGCGCTTCGTCACCTACGACCACTTCACCCGCCAAATAGACGCTATCTATAGATCCATCGGATCTGGAGGAGGCGGTCTTGCTGACCTCTCATCCTTCACCACCTCTGACCTCGCAGAAGGATCGAACCTGTACTTCACTGATAATCGGGTATCTTCCTACATATCTAGCTCATCCACCATCCCTCATGTCGCTGGGTCATCTTACGGAGACCTCCTGCTGTGGAACGGCTCAGGCTGGGGGACGATAGCAACATCGTCATTAGGGTTATCAGGAGTCTCTTCTCAATGGACCACATCAGGCTTTGACATCAACTACATCACTGGCAATGTTGGCATCGGCACCACATCCCCCTACGCCAAACTCTCCGTAACAGGGGATACGGTATTCAATGGCAACTTGCTCGTCACAAGCACCACCACCTCAAACGGCTTTGTCCTCAACTCTGGAAAAACCTTCAACATTGGCAATGACGTCTTCATCGACTCACTCGGTAACTTGAACGCCACAGTCCTTCCTCTTCAGGATACGGCGGCAAACCTCTTCTCGATCGTTCCACAGTCGGGAGAACTCGTCTATGAGACGGATACAGGTTTTGCCAAGATCGGGAATGGGGTGACGGGGGTGGGGAGTCTCATGCCAGTTGGTCTCTGGAATATAAGTAGCGGTATGATCTCATATAATGTTGGCAATGTAGGTATCGGCACCACTTCGCCCATGAGCAAATTAGCGGTTGCCGGAACTATTACATCCAACAACATAGTCTCTACATCGACTGCTGCAACATCAACTTTTGCTGGAAACGTGGCAATAGGGCCGAGAGCATACGTTAGAAATAATAGCTTTGCTGCAGGATACGGAAGTTCTAATTCGTCATTAAACGCGAGCGCAGAAGGGGCTAGCGTTTTTGGGTACGCATCAAGTCTTTTTGGGTCGAGTACTCTTAGAGCTACGGCTCGTGGTTCGTTTGTCGCCGGGTATGCTGATACAAGTGTTGGTGCTGCATCCATCAGTTCTACAAATTATGGATCGATTTCTTTCGGATCGGTCAGCGGTGCAAATTCAATAACTTCATCAGGACTAGGTTCTCTTGCAGTTGGTTATGCAACCGGAGCAAGTATAACCGCATCGGGACAGGGTTCCTTTGCTGGAGGAAGAACGACAGGAACAGGGATAGTTTCATCAGGACAAGGATCTTTCTTTTTCGGAGCGAATGGAACGTCGTCAGCAACCCTTTCTACAGGTTTTGGTACAGGATTTACGAATAATACAGCAAATACCTTCATGGTTGGATATTCAGCAACCCCCACGCTCACTGTGAACGAGACCGGGGTCGGCATCGGCACCACTTCACCGTCATCGAAACTCTCCATCACCCAAACTGCAA
>ERZ1292625.1688-Hain-H41-01um-R1-1688-length-24403-cov-8_pt1 | contig 24403 bp, 25 predicted proteins | sample MGYA00564400_ERZ1292625 | MGnify/ENA primary metagenome ERZ1292625 (study PRJEB36523, sample SAMEA6512639) | groundwater metagenome | collected 2019-01-08 | study: AquaDiva: Metagenomics assemblies of 32 groundwater samples | reverse complement strand
GTAAAGACAGCCTCACAAGAGGAGGCCTTTTTGGTTTGTTCGTAAACCCACATAATGCTACAGTTAAAACATGTCAGCTAAAAATAGCAAAAAGAATTATATACCCAATGGCTATTATCATATTTACAACAGAGGCGTAGAAAAAAGAATAATATTTATAGACGAGCAAGATTATTCAGTATTTCTTTCCTATCTAAAGACCTATCTCTTACCTAAAAATACTTCAGAAATCCAAAAACAACTCTCGGAGGCTAAAGACTACATGGAAAGGGCAAGATTAATTAGAAAACTTCGATTAAATAACTTTTACGAAGATATAAGGTTGTTGGCATATTGTTTAATGCCAAACCATTTCCACTTCCTTATAAAACAAGCAAGCCTAGATGGAATCGACCGTTTCATGAATTCGCTAAACACTAGATATGTCATGTATTTTAACAAAAAATATGAGAGGGTAGGCCCACTTTATCAGGGTGTCTATAAAGCAGTCGTTGTAGAATCCGACGCGCAACTCCTTCACCTTTCTTCTTATATTCATCGTAATCTCTTAAAATTACGGAGCTCTTATTCAAAAGGGGAGGCCTTATTGACGGCAATAAATAGCCAGTCATCCTCGTTTCCAGAATACTTGAGACTAAGAAATTCTAAATGGGTATCTACTACTGAAATATCTTCCTTCTTCTCTAAAAAGATAAAGGCGTTGTCTTACGAAAAATTTGTAATCGGGTACCAACAGCCAGATCCTCTAATAATAAATTACTGCATCGATTTAAACAAAAAAGGGGAGGCCTTTTGAGCCTAGATTAACTGAAATTATTCCACCCGACGGGTGGAGTTGGTGGGATTGGGACGAGAGGTAGAAACAAAACGGGGTTTGAAATAGGAAAACAAGCGATAGAGAACGATCGACGAAACAATTACCAGGGCCGGGCCGTGGAAAAAGGAAAAGGGGAAAGTTCCTATATCTGTTCCGACTTTGAAGGAATGAAACCAAATTAGAAAGAAGGCAACATAATTTAGAATGTGGAACTTTCGCCAATTATTTTGCAGCCAGGGCTGGGTTCGAAGAAGGCCGGCAATAACAGCAACTGTAACCAACCAAAAAGCAGACCTGCCAAAGGAATAGTAGAATTCCGCGCCCTGCGAACTGAAACCAAAAAAAACATAAAACGGATCAAAAGTAAAAAGCAGCGGGTGGACCAAAATCAGCAAATATGCAATCACGCCTTCGGTTATATGGAATTTAAAAATCCATCCCCCCAATTTTTCTATCAACTTTTCCATGAATGACCCAAGAATTATTTGAACAAAAAGAAGTGTAAAAGCCAAAAGGCCAACTATTCTTTGCACAAAGTTAATAGAAAAACCAGTGCTATTTCTTATAACCGTAATCGGGCCTAAAGATAAAAGAAGAATCCAAAGTAAATAAAAAATAGTCTTTTTAGACATCTATTTAGTATACCAAAAGCGGCGAAAGAGTTTTCTAAAAGAAAATCCGGGTCTTGTCAAAAGTACATATATAGCAAGGGCTGTTTTTTCGAAAATTGTATAATTGGCCGGAAATTTGCGTAGAAAAATAGGTAAGGGCTGAATTTTTGATTCGTCTATCTCTATGCCGTGCCAAGGCAGCTTTTTTCGCCCATGCAGGAAAATTTTTCCGTCATAACCCATAAAAATATAAGTATTATCAATAACCGTACGCAAAGTTTCCAGTCTGTTGTCTTTAATTTTAAGACGCGGAAAGTATTTTGACCTTACAAAAAAGGCATTAATTGGTAAAACCGCCACTAATTCATAGTCTTTTTTCTTGCCCAATTCGACCAACGACAATAAACTCGCGCCCTGATTAACTGAAGGGTCCGCCGGCTGAACAAAGTCAACTTCAGTAGGAACAGTGGAATTAAATTCGATACATACTACTTTCGGCTTATACTTTGTCATGGCTTTCCAGACATGATAATCATTTCCGTCGATGTCGATACAAAGATAATCAAAATCGGTCGGAATTGGAGTTTTCTTTAAAATTTGGTCAAGATTGTCTTTCCTGTTGAATCCGACAAATCGGTTTAGGGTAATTGCCTTCGGATTTTTTGCATAATTTCTTTGTAAATCTTTAAACCTGGATTTATCTCCCTCAATCAAAACCGCCGAGTAATTTTTATTTTTTATTAGGTTGTGGGTGTTACTTAAGTACACTCCGTCCCAGGCACCAAATTCTACACACCACTTGTCATTTTTGGGAAGCAGGCTAAGTATTTTCGCTATTATGCCGTCTTCACCTGCTGGCCGTGTAGGAGATCTTTTCATTTGTGGACGCGGTAGGGTTCGAACCTACGGCCTTCGCAATGTGAATGCGACGCTCTACCACTGAGCCACGCGTCCAGAATAATAACGTTACCGCTTAAGGGAGTATTTTACCATTTTTCCCCATCCACTTCCCTAACTTCGCCAAAGCCTTCTTTCTCATTGAATATTTATTCTTTTGCCTTAAATCCATCTGTGCAAAGGTCTTGATTGAACCGTTTGGAATAAAAATAGGATCCCAGCCAAACCCGTTATCCCCTTTGGGTTTATCAGCAATTTTTCCTTTGACTCTCCCTATAAATATATGTTCTTTCCCATTTTTATCAATATAAACAATAGTTGCCTGCGCAACCGAAGTTTTATCTTTATAGTTTTTTAAAAGTGTCGTAAGACCGTCATTTCCAAGGTTTTTTAAGAAACCGTCGATGAATGGTCCAGGAAAACCATTGAGAGATTTAATGAAAAATGAAACATCTTCTACAAAAAGCGGATTTTTTAATTTGTCAAAATACGCTCTTGCTTTTTTGACAGTTACTTCTATCGCATCAAGGGACTGTATCTCGTCTATTTCAAGGGAAGTGCCTTCAATCTCGATACCCAAAATTTCCTTTGCCTCTGCAAGTTTACCTTTATTCCCTGTTGCAAAAACTATCTTTCCCATTTATAAAAGATACTGTATCACAAAATGACAAAAGCTCTAGATCTGTTTCGCAAGGATTTCCATGAATTAAGAGATCCGATAAAAGGTAAAGAAAGAATAAAGAAAAAGCTTTCTCAATACGAAAAGAATGAAAAAGAATATTTGTCGTTCTGGTATAGTTTAAGCAAGGACAACAAACACGTCCATCCAAGTCAAGGGCTACTTCTTACACCGTATGATTATCTCAACCATCACTCACTCCAAATGCTTCCCCAAGAAATCATTATCAAAACCTTAAGGATGAGGTGGTTTTTTCTCGAAATGTTTAATCATCCTTATCGTATTCATTTTTTATTAAAAACCAATAAACAGAGATTTATTCCTCCACCTAAAGTCGAAAATTCAGCATTTAAGAATGCTTTTAAGTCTGGCCTTTCTCTTTCAATCGGAGATCTGGGGGCGGGCATTGTTGGCTCCTCTAAAGAAAGAGTTAGTAGAACCGAAAGATATGCCCAAGGGCCTTTTATAAAGCTTGGAAAACAGGCAAGATCTCCTTTTGTCGGCTCATCGTCTCCAGACGTTTGGAATTCCTCGGTGGCCGTTGCAACCATGGCAGCGTGTCACTGTCTCGCTGGAATTCCAAGAAACGGTATATTAACTGACATAAAAAGGCAGGCTGACCTCGCCAAAGAAGTATTTAGTCTTCTTACTCAACTGGAAGAAGACCTTTTAGGAAAAAGAGAAGATAGAAAAGTTATCTCCTCGTTGTGGCGACGAAATGTCATGGGTACACTCGAAGCAGATACTGAAAAAGCAATACGTCGCGCAGAAGAACTTTACAATATCGGTGTCAAAACATTTAGGGTGTACTCTCCTGAGCCGGGAACCGGACCCATCAAGACAACAAAGGAACTTAAAAAGAGATTCAAAGACATAGAAGTTGTAGCAAGTTTTATTGTAGACGTTGACCAAGCCAAAAGAGCTGAAACAAACGGGGCGGACGCAGTAATAGTCGGAATAGGTGGGGGAGGGCGCTGCATCACGGGGGTTAGAAGCGGATCGGTCATCGACTGGCCTGAATTAGTATGGAAATTGCGAGGAAAAATAAATATTCCAACAATAGTAGAAGGAGGAGCATCAGACCATATCGCAGTCACCCTTCTTTTGGGTGCATCAGGCATCGCAGTCTCAAGAATTGTCACAGGCGGTACAATAGAATCTCCCGGAGGTGCTCTATTTTGTTCTGATAGCAGCGGCAGGTTGTTCAAACCCTACGGAGGCGAAGCTTCAGCCCGAATGAAATACCTAGAGGGAAAAATCCTACCATTTGGTATCCCGTCTTTCGTTGAAGGAGAAACCACAAAGGCAAAATTAAGTTACATAAAAGAGGTCCAACCAACGCTAACTTATAACCTGCATCTTCTAAATGAAGACGCAATCTTAGCAATGGTCTATAGAAACGCCAATGATATTTCGGATCTTCATAAAATTAACCCGTCTCCACTCAAAAGAAGCACCAGTTTCGACCTCCAGCAAAGAAATACCCACTAGACACGATAAAATCACTAATTCATAATAAATTCATATGTTGAGGCGACTGGGTGCATTTTTTTTGGACATTTTAGAGGTCGTATTTTTTGCTGTTGCAATTTTTCTGGTTGTTTATTTAACCGTACTTCAACCGCACAAAATTAAAGGGGCTTCCATGGAACCAAACTTCCCCGACGGCGAGTATCTTTTAACCGATAAGGTTACATATAGATTTAATGAGCCAAAAAGGGGCGACGTGATTGTTTTTAAGGCCCCGGTTGGAGAGGGAGACGAGTTTATAAAAAGAATAATAGGTCTTCCCGGAGAAAAGATAACTCTCAAAGACAATCACATCTATATTAACGGCGAACTCCTTCCTGAAAAATACTTGGACGAAGAGTTGAAAACTTCGGGAGGTTATTTTTTGACTGAAGGGGCAACAATTTTGGTCCCGGATGGTAAGTATTTAGTTTTGGGCGATAACAGACCGCATTCTTCCGATTCAAGAAGTTGGGGAGTTATTGAGAAAAAAGTAATTACAGGACGAGCTTGGTTAATCTATTGGCCGGTCTCAAATGCGGGATTAGTTAAAAAGGTTAGTTATTAGGAAGTTACGGCTTTATATACTTTTTGAAGTACTTCTTGAGTATCCTCTAGCCCACCTTTAAATACAAATGTGACCCGAGTTTCGCGCTGCGACCGCACCAATTTAACCTTGGTGCCATCTCCGTTTTGGCTGGAATTTGCCTGACTTAAGGCCTTCTCCATATCCTCCTGCATCCTGTCAATTTCTTCCGAAATAACGTGAGTCAAATCTTTGCGCACTCCGACTTTGGTTGGCTGTTTTACTTTTGCCTTCATGCGTCTTGCCAACTCTTCAGCCCGTCTTACCGAACCGCTTTCCCGCAAAATTATTTTGTACGCCTCGACCATCAAGCTTTGGTCGTCAATTGCAGCCAAAGCTCGTGCATGGCCTTCGGAAATTAAGCCCGACAAAAGTCCGTCCTTGAGTGCATCGGGAAGCGAAAGCAGGCGTATTGAATTTGAAACGTAGGCCACGCTTTTGCCGATTCTAACCGCAATTTCGCTGGTTGTCAGTCCGAATTCATTCATCAACCTCTCAAAACCCTTTGCCCTATCCAGCGGATTAAGGTCAACTCTTTGAACGTTTTCAACCAGGGCCATCTCAAGCATGCCTTTAGGAGATGTTTCGCGAATTATGGCCGGAATGTGAGTCAAACCGGCAAGTTTGGAGGCACGCCACCTGCGCTCTCCTGCTATTATTTGATAGCCTGCGGGAGTTTTGGCAATAACTAAAGGCTCCAAAATTCCATGTTCACGGATTGAATCTACTAAATCTACCAAGCTCTCCGGAGTTATGGCACCCCTGGGCTGAAGCGGATTGGGCTGGAGCGAATCTATTTCAATTTGGATTACTTCTTCGGCCATATTATAGTGACTGAACAGAAACTATCTTTTTGCCTGATTTTTGACCAAATTTAACTTTCCCCGAGGAAACTGCATAAAGTGTGTGGTCGCGGCCAACTTTTACACCTTCTCCTTTGGCCATTTTTGTTCCCCTTTGCCTGACCAAAATCATGCCTCCTGTTACCTTTTGTCCGTGGGAAACTTTGACTCCCAGTCTTTTTCCGGTGGGTCTTTCGTGTTGGGATGTTTTTCCGCCTGCTTTATGCTTTGCCATATTTAACTAAAGAGTCTAGACACTATTTTCACGAAAGTCAAGAGACCAGTACTATACAAATTGATATAATTTGTACAGAAACTCCAATTGCCAATTACCAATTTCCAATGAATTTTTAATTTTCAAATTGCAAATTAAACAACTCGAGAACTCACTGGAAACTGGGAACTGGAGACGGGCAACTTGTTACGAGATGCTCTTAATAAGCAATCGAGTGTACTGGGGACGAAAGCCTATGTGTTTTCTGTATCTTGATTTTGCTTTGTATTTCCTAACGTCAATTTTCTCGCCTTTTTCTTCGCCTAAAATTTTGACATTTACTTTGGCTCCGGCAACTTTTGGTTTCCCCACAGAAACCTTGTCGTCATTAACAACCAGCAAAACCTCCGGTTCAACCTTGGGGTCAACCAATCTGTCAACCAAAACTTCGTCTCCTTCAGAAACCTTATATTGATGGCCGGCAATTTTCACTACAGCGTATTTCATATCCTCGGCGTATTATATATTTTTCCTCGCTGCTTGCGCAACCGCTAGCCCAATCATTGTTGCAAGAAGCGATGAACCTCCGCCCGAAACCAAAGGGAAAGGAACCCCGGTTATGGGCAAAAGGCCCATGTTCATTCCGGCATGAATCACAATTTGGGCCAACATAGCAAGAAAAAAGCCGGAAACATAAGCCCTTCCGGCAAAAGAACCTGAATTTTCTATAATATGCACCAGTCTTGATAAAATAAAAAATCCGCCGGCCAAAAGAAGCGTCGCTCCCACCAAACCCATTTCCTCGGCAATTGACGCAAAAATAAAGTCTGTGTGCCGCTCGGGTAAAAAAGCAAGCTGGGTCTGGCTGCCCTCGCCCAGTCCCCGACCGAAAATTTTTCCTGACCCGACAGATATCATCGACTGAAGCGAGTTATAGCCAGCCCCATAAGGGTCTTTTGTGGGGTTTAAAAAAGTAAGAATTCGTAGTTTCTGGTATGGGGCAAGAAGCAACCAGATAATAGGAATTGCCGCCGTAATTCCGACAATCCCGAAAAGAATTCGCTTTTTTTCAAAATTGGCGGCCAAAAGAATGCCCAAAAAGCCGATGGAAGTAATTATGGCAACGCCAAAAGACGGCTGGATAATGATTAAATAAAATGGAACGGCAAATAAAATTAATGCCTTTAAAAATCGCTTGAGATTAAGCCCCTCTTCAGTCAAATAATTTGCAAAGAAAATAAAAAGAAAGGGTCTGACAATTTCTGCTGGCTGAATGGTTAACGAACCTATCGGTACCCATCTTATTGCCCCCCGGGTTACTTGGCCGATAAGAAGCGGAAGTATCAGAAAAATAATACTGCCGATATAAAAATGCTTTGAAAAAACCGAAATAACTTCAAAGTCTATGTGCGAAAAAATAAAAAAAGCAAGCAAAGCAATTACTATGTAAACAAAGTAAAGCGGGAACAAAAAAGGGGCAATTGACCTTAGAACTATAATGCCCAAAACGACTGAAATACCTATTCCGACTAGTAAATAATAATCAGCTTTTCTGGCAGGGGCTATATTCTCCATACCTTAAACTCACCAATCCCTAAACTTGTGGCTAAAGTTTTATTTTTTATTTTTTGAACAAGTTTTTTATCCGTTGGAAGCCAGTCACTTGTAACATGTACTTTTTGCGTCAAATCTGTACCCAAATTCTTTCTTTCTTCCTGAATTTTCCGAATAAGTTCTCTTGCCTTAGCCTCTTCCTCAAGTTCAGGAGTAATTGTGGTATCAAGTTTGACTTTTATTTCTCCCTTACCCTCTTTGTAATCTACCGCCTTAACGTTCAACTCATCTAAGAGGAGCTTTTCCAAGTCTTTGGTTTGTAATTTGTAATTTGTAATTTGTAATTTACTCAAAGGCTGCCTAACCGGAATTTTGGCTGCTTTTCTTTCCGCATGCGCTCTTTCGACGACTTCCCTGACACTCCGCATTTCCTCGAGCAGTTGGGATTGCCTCGCCGTAACCTCAGTGAAGGCGGGCCAACTAGAAAGATGCACTGATTCCTCCTTGGTTAAATTCTTATATATTTCCTCCGAAATAAAGGGGTTAAACGGTTCCAATACTTTAGAAAGAGTAACCAAAACATAATAAATAGTTTCGTAAAATGCATTTCTATCAAGGTCCGACCCGGCCCCGGGTCCGACCCTGTCGCGCGAGCGTCTGACATACCACAGAGAAACATCGTCTAATAAGACCTCTATAGACCCACTGGCGCCAAATGCGTCATAATTTTCTAAACAATCTGTTGTTTCCCTAACCGTCTGATTCAGTCTTGCTAAAATCCACTTATCCAGAATATTTGTACTCTGTACTTTGTACTCTGTACTTTGTACTGGACGCCATGCGTCCAAATTCGCATAAGTAACAAAGAAGTTATAGACATTCCAAAGCTTAAGGTGAAAGTGCCTTCTGGTTTCATCGGCGACATGGTATCCGAAAAGCAGATTGTCAGCAGGATTTTGCCTGGCGTACATCCAGCGCATAACGTCCACACCGATTTTGTCCGCACCTTCATTAAACTCAATTGCATTCCCCCAACTTTTATGCATCGGTCTGCCGTCTTCTCCAAGCAGGGTTCCAAAACCAAGAACGGTTTTGAACGGTTCCATGTTTTCCAAAACCGTACTCATGGCAATTAGAGAATAAAACCAATTTTTAAATTGTCCCGGAAAGCTCTCTGTAATAAAATCAGCCGGAGCCCATTTTCTCCACTGGTCCTTATCCGAAAGATATAAAGGTTCTGATTTATTATCCTTGGATATGGTCGAATAAGTTACAATACCGGCATCAAGCCAGGGATTTCCCACATCCGGGATTCTTACTGCTTCTTTTCCGCACTTATCACACTTGACCTTAACCTCATCAATCCACGGCCTGTGAGGACTATGACCATCGAATTTATCCCATCCGGAAGTTGCTTTTTCCTTAAGTTCCTCTTTTGAACCTATTACGGTAAATTCGCCGCACGAGCTACAAACCCAAATAGGCAAAGCCAATCCCCAATACCTTTTTTTTGATATTAACCAATCGTGCATGTTTTTTAACCAATCAAGTTCGCGTTTTAACCCAAACTTGGGAAGCCAGTTAATTTTCTTTGCAACCTTTTTCATTGGTTCTCTTAATGGGTCCATTCCGATATACCATTCATCAACCACCCGCCATACAAGCTCGGTTTTACATCTCCAACAAGCGGGGTAGCGGTGGGTAATAGGGACTATGTCAAAAACCCAGTTCTTGCCCTGCTTTTCATCATTAATAAGATAGTCAAGAATAACCCGCGGATTGGTTTTGGCATTTTTGCCCGAGAACTCGCCTAAGCCGTCAATATAATTAGCTTCTTCGTCAATCACCTCAATCATGGGAAGACCAAGTTTTTTACCTAAGACAAAATCCTCCTCCCCTGCCGAAACGGCTGTGTGCACCATGCCGGTTCCTTCGTCTAGGGATATCGGCATTAGTTTCTCATCGGTTGGGATAACAACATGGAATTTATCTTTGTTTTTGTCGGCCACTTCTTTCACTCTGGGTAAATCATCAAAGGCCCAAGCATATTTAAGTCCGACCAACTCCTTGCCTTTAACGGTTTTTACAATCTGTTTGTAATTACCCTTGAAAACCTTTTCGACCAAATCCGTAAGTATCCAAAATTTGTCTCCGGTTTCTCCTTCAACAAGCGAATAATCAAAATCCTCATCAACCGCAACCGCAATATTGGCAGGAAGCGTCCAGGGAGTTGTTGTCCAAACCAGTAGAAATTCATTCTTTTTGCCCTCTATCGGCAGTTCGAAATAGATAGTTTCGTGGGTTAACTCTTTATAATCTTCGGTTAGCATTTCGTGCTGGGAAATTGCGGTACCGCAGCGCGGGCACCAAGGAACCGAATCATGGCCTTTATAAATTAGGCCTTTTTCATGGCACTTTTTTAGAAAATGCCAAATCATGTAATTATTGTCATCGGAAAGGGTGTAATAAGAATTGTCCCAATCCATGAAATTGCCCAGTCTTTTGCTTTGCTCTGTCTGAATTTTCGAAAAACGAAAAACTCTTTCCTTACAAAGCTCCACAAATTTGGCAATAGAAGCTTTTTTATCCCCCGGCACCAAATTCTCAATGTCTTTTTTACTTTTTAAACCCAGCTCTTTTTCAACTTCAACTTCTACCCAAAGTCCCTGACAATCAAACCCATTTTGAAATCTTTCTTTGAACCCCTGCATATTCTTAAATTTCTGCCACAAATCTTTATACGTTCGTCCCCAGGCATGATGAACCCCCATTGGATTATTCGCAGTTATCGGGCCGTCCAAAAAAGAGAAGTATTTTTTGGAGTTTTTATTTTTCTCACGATATTTCTTTACAATGCCTTTTTTATACCACGCATCCTGTAGTTTCTTCTCCATCTCTGGAAAATTAACTTTCGGCTCCACCGGATTAAAATAGGGTTTCTTTGCCATCTTTGGGTCAATTCTACTATATCTGGCCCGACTTTTGAAGCCTTCATGATAAAATAGTGAGTAGTGAAAAAAATTGCTAAAAATGACAGCGCTAGCGTAGTTTTACTCAAAGACGGCTCTCAAAAAGAGACATTCCTGGTATTTAGAACAGATTACCCGATTTGGGTAACTCCCGGCGGAGGTATAGAAAACGGAGAAACTCCTTTAGAGGCGGCAAAAAGAGAAGCTTTCGAAGAAACAGGGTTTAAAACCAAGATAGTCAGAAAAGTCGGAACTTATTTGACAAAGAAGCATGATGGACTGCGAAGGTCGCACGTTTTTGAAGCGAGGTATATTTCAGGAAAATACAAAGCGGAATTTCCCGGCAATTTCGGGAAGTGGTTTAGTGTAGAAAAATTACCCTTCAGAATAACAACAGTGACTCGGGATAAAATTTCAGGGTGTCTCAAAAACCGACAAAAACCATTTCTTAAAAAATTATCCCCCAATTGGATTTATTCAAACATTCACCTTTTTCTTGTTCACCCTCTCGCAATGCTCCGATACCTTATTAAAGGAATTAAATAAAAACTGAAGTCGTCCGGCCAAAATCTCCCCAAATTTCTCTAAGGTCAAATTCAAATATTCAGGTTTTGATTTGTTTAACACCGCCGTGGTTAATTATTACCGAAGGACGGCCATGTTTAAGACCAATTCTGCCGATTCTAACTTTGCATTTCGGACAGAAAACGTCTGTCTCATTCGTCAGCCCGGAAATTCCAACGAGGTCCTCCCCAATCATATCAATATAACACTTCATTAAAAATCCCGATTTTTCTTTTTTATACTTCCCGAAAAGAAGATGGCCATTTTTGCAATAAACATCAATTGTTTTTGTCGCCATTCTACCCGTATTTTATCATTTTCTGAAATGGAACATACACCTCCAAGGATAGAAATGATATAATTTGGCCATGATTAAGGCAGTTATTTTTGATCTTAATGGGGTTTTTCTGGAGAGCGAACTTTTAAGCAAACGGGTTAAAGAAAAATACGGAGTGCCAGAGGAAGAATTTGTCCATGCTTTAAAAACAGTCATGGATGTCGTTCGTAAACCAGATGCTCCCAAGGCTTTTGATCTTTGGAAACCACATCTTGAAAAATGGGGGTTAAATTTAAGCGAGCAGAATTTTTTTAATTTTTGGTTTTCAGGAGAAAAACTCGTCCCAAGTTTAGTTAAATATGTTGATGAGCTTAAAGAAAAAGGTTTAAAAGTTTTTGTTTTATCGAACAATTTTAGAGAAAGAACCGAAAGTTATCGAAGACAATTTTCAGATTTTTTTAGTAAATTTGATGGTTCTTATTTTTCCTGGGAAACTGGACTGGTAAAACCCGACCCCGAAGCTTATAGAAAGATACTTCATGATAACGAACTTAAACCAGAAGAGTGTATTTATTTTGATGATTCAGACCAAAATATAGAAGTTGCCAGAAGTCTCGGGATTCATGCAGAAAAATACGAAGGACTCGAGGCAACAAGAACGACGATTGAAAAATTAACTTCAGGCAGCCTCATAGGGCGAAAATAATCCTCCAAATTTCCCAATGGATTTAGCCGCATATCATATATTAATATATGATAGTTAACTCAACGAAAACTATTTTTAAATGGGTTGGGAACTCTACCCGACCCTGCCCGTATCGCATAATCAAGTATTTTGAATAAAATCTGTTTGGCAATTTCACTTCTTCTTTGCCTTTCTAGTTTGTCAAAAATAATATCAAACCCATCCTGGTGTGTTTGAATCCAAAGTTTTAGCCTTGCAACTGTCGCAGGAGTTAATTTCAGAATATTCTGAATTTTTTCCGATTCAATATTGTGCCTTAGAAGAAATGCCGCCACAACTCGTTTGGCAATCATTATTGTTTCCGTTTCAGAAAGAATCGAAGACAAAAACTTTTGCGTATCCGGAACATTATTCAAATCCTTTATGATATCCTCCCCGCTCTAAAGAGCGGGGTTTCCCTTTGGAGGATGACATATCAGCGTTCAATTCATCTCCGCAATAAATTGCGGAGTGTTCTTGAATGCTGTTATAAGAAGCGTCAGAGAATCCAATGTATACTTCATTACTTCCGGCTCAATTCTCCTTTTTGAAACGTGTGTCATACTTAACTATCATATATCGATATATGATAGTTTACAAAAAAGTACGCGACCTAGTGAACTTTGCGCAAGAAAGCGGGGATTTCGAATTTCTCACCGAAAATATCCTCTTCTCCCCCTTCTTCCGAAGGTGCAGCTGGACTAACCTTATCTTCCTCCTCGTCCTCTTTTTGGGTCGGTCCTTCGCTTATGACACCCTGAATCGTGGGTTTATCGGAAGGCTTTGCAATTGCGGCAAGGTGCGCCCGTGTTTCGTCAAAACCCGTTGCAATAACGGTAATTCTTACCTGATCGGTCAGATCGCTTTTTACAACTGCTCCAAAAATTATATTGGCGTCCGGGTCGGCGGATGAAGAAATAATTCTTGCAGCCTCGTCCACCTCAAACATGGTCAAATCCGCCCCGCCCGCAATATTAAATAGAACTCCCCGGGCTCCTTCTATTGATATATCCAAAAGCGGTGAAGAAACGGCTGCGCGGGCTGCCATCTGGGCTCTATTTTCACCAACTCCTGTTCCAATACCCAAAAGCGCGGTGCCTGCGTCTTTCATAATTGTCTTAATGTCGGCAAAATCTACGTTGACAAGGCCCGGAGTTATAATGATATCAGCGATACCGCCTACTGCCTGGCCCAATATTGAGTCAACGACCTTGAAAGCTTCAAGGAGAGTCATTTTACGGTCAATGACATCCATCAACCTTTGGTTGGGAATAACAATTAAGGTATCGACCTCGCTTCGTAGTTTTTCAATGCCTTCATCTGCCAAAACCATACGCCTTGTACCTTCAAAAGCAAAAGGCCTGGTCACAATTCCCACAGTTAATGCCCCTGCTTCTTTTGCCAGTTTGGCAACAATTGGCGCAGCCCCGGTTCCCGTGCCCCCGCCCATGCCTGCTGTCACAAAAACCATGTCCGAGTCAACCATCAGTTCCTTAATTTTTTCGGCGGACTCCTCTGCTGCGTGTGCGCCGATTTCGGGATTGCCGCCAACGCCAAGACCTTTGGTTAATTTTTCCCCGATTTGAACTTTTGTTGGAGCTTTATTGGCAAGAAGAACCTGGGCATCCGTATTTAGAGCGATAAACTCAACACCTGAAATCTGGTCGCCGTCTATCATTGAGGAAATTGCATTTCCTCCACCACCACCAACTCCCAATACCTTAATCTTTGCAATTCTAGCCGAATCTGGTTTAACAAGAGCCATACTATGTGGCCATGATTCTACATGGCAAAATTTCAAATATCAAACCCCAAATTACCTGCCTCGCCGACAGGCGGGTCTGGGGCTAGGGCAGAAGATTGCGAACGGAATCTACAATTTTTCCGAAAAAGCCCATATTGGGAAACTTAAGCTTTGACCCTAAGCCTTCGCTTTGGCGCACACCGAGCTTTGTTCCATAAACAATCAGCCCAACATTGGTTGCAAAAGCAGGATTAATTATGTCATCAATTAATCCCGAAATTCCTTTGGGTACGCCAATCCTTACAGGAAGCGAAAGCATTCTTTTTGCCGAATCCGCCGCGCCAACGGTTTCGGCCCCGCCCCCGCAAATTATTACACCCGAGGGAATTCTGTTTGCCAAACCCGCCTTGTCAAGTTCAATTCTGACCATGGTAAATATCTCATTTAAGCGGGGCCTGATTATACCTTCAACCAACGTCTTTTTGGAAACGCGCTTGGAATCGGTCACTCCGAGCTCGGTCAAATCTACCTGGTCACTGTCTTCTTCGGGCTTACCCTTACTTTTCTTTTTAGCTTCGGAGGAAAGGGCAATTTTAATTTTCTCAGCGGCTTCGAGGGAAACCCGTAAGCCGATTGCCAAATCATTGGTTACATTTCTTGCCCCGATCGGAATTACGCCCGAATAGGACAGCGAGCCGTCGATATAGACGGCAACGGAGGTTGTTCCTCCGCCAACATCAATGATTGCGCAGCCTAATTCCTTTTCCGTATTTGAGGCAACTGCCTCCCCCGCCGCCAAACCCGAAAAGACCATGCTTTCAATCTCAATCCCTACTTCATTCAGAGCTTTTTTAATATTTTTTATAGAAGCGGATGCGGCTGTAACTATGTGAGTTTCCACCTCTAGCCTGACTCCGCTCATACCCACCGGATCTTTAACTCCGGCCTCTCCGTCCACAATAAATTCACTGGGAATAACGTGGACAACCTCACGTGACTGCGGTAAAGAAATTGCCGAAGCTGCCTCAATAACCCTATTGATATCATCCGGCGATATTTCCCCCTCGGGATCGGAAACCGCAACGACGCCGTGAGAATTTTGCGAGTGGATGTGTGCGCCGCCAATTGCAACTATGGCAGAGTTTAAATTATATCCCGCCATTCTCTCTGCCCCTTCAACCGAAGAAATTATTGACTCAACGGCTTCCTCAATATCAACAATTTGGCCTTTTCTTATACCTTTAGCCTCACTTGCCGAAACTCCGACTATATTTATTGCCGTTTCCTGAGTAGCAGGGTCTTCGGAAACTTGGGAAATAATCGTGGAAATCTTTGAAGAACCAAGCTCAATTCCTGCAATAATTCGATTTTTTTTCATTTTATGTTAAATAGGATTTTCATCTTAACACCGGATTTTTAAAACGCAAATCAATTTCCCTTACGCTAATTCTAGAATCTTTAGAGCTTTCCTTCAACTTGGCTAAAACAAGGGCCAAAGACCCCAAAATGGCGTCCCTATCGCCCTCTAAGGGAAATATTACAGTTAGTCCATCATTCGTAGCAATAACCAAACTGGTATTTTTTATTTTTCCCATCTGACTTTCATACGCCGAAAAAACTTCATACATTATGTTTAAGGCAAAAATTTGGCTTGGTTTTGCCGTTTCCCCAACATTGGGTATGGCATCCGGCGTTTCAACAAAAGGCAAATTGGTAGAGTCCTCCCACCTTAAAACAACTCCGTCTTTATCCACCATGGCAAATTGGGGTTCGCCTTCGGCTTTTAGCGCAAATTTGGGTTTTGTCATAACCACATCAACTACCAGTTTATCGGGAATTTTAAAGTGTAGTGAAAAATCCTCAATCTGCGTCTCGCTTTTGAGTAAATCCGCAACTTTGGCCTTGGCGCCTCTTAAGGATAACCCTTGTGCCTTTTTAACTTCATCTTCGATAAAAGTACTGCACGGTCCGTATTGGCTTTTGCATTCTACCCGATTAACTTTAATAAGGCTGGGTAAGAAAAAAAATAGCACAGGCATTACCAGAAGAAGTATCCCGAAAATTGCAGGCTTTAAAAATCGTAGCTTCACTTTATCCCCCTTCGCGAAATACCGAGAGCGTCAGCTCGCGGATCAGAGCGAAGAGTTTTTCGCTTCGGAGGGATTCCGCTCCCAACGAAGCGTGGGGAGAAGATACCCCAAGCGTCAGCTTGTGGGAGCTTCATAAAATACCTTCCAATAAATCGGTCAATTTCGCCGCCGCCAAGCTATCAAGTTGCGCAATTTTAGTGTCGGCGCTGGCTACCATCCGTCTCCAGTTATTTTTCACTTTATAAACCGCATCTAAAAGACTTCTTGGGGTCAACTTATCCTCGGGAAGAACAATCGCAATCCCCGCTTTTTGGGCATATAAAGCATTTTTGTTTTGCTCGTCATATGTTACCCAAGGAATAGGTATTATTACTGCCGGTCGTTTCGTAATTAGAATTTCGGAAAGCGTATTTGCGCCTGCCCGCGAAATTAACATGTCTGCCTTTTTATAAATTTGCCAAACCTCTCTAGCGTCAAAAAAGCCTTGAACTTCATATTTTTCCCTTAAATTCTGGTTAAGGTTTTCTTTTAGCTTTAGGAAGCGGTCATAGTCCAGTTCTCCGGTTTGATGAATAACATTAAAATCATTAAGTAAGCTCGGCAGTATGTCTTCAACTACAATGTTTATTCTTTGGGCGCCGGTTGAACCGCCGGTTATATAAAGTGTCGGGGGATTTCCGATTTTGGTTTTTGCGCCGACTTTAATAATTGCGGACATTACAGGATTCCCCGTTAAAACTGTTTTATTTTTTGGTAAAAGTTCCCGGCTCTCACCCCGTGCAACTGCAATTTTTCGTGCAAAAAATGCCGAAAATCTGTTTGCAAGTCCGACAACAACGGTTTGGGCGTGGATAATCACGGGAATACCCAACAACCATCCCGTCACAACAACGGGAAAGGCCGCATAGCCTCCGAAAGAAAGGATAACTTTGGGTTTTATTTTAATCAGCAAAATTAAGGCCTGGATAAAACCGATTGGAATTTTAAACAAGGAAGGCAGGCTCCATCTTGTCCATTTGTTAGTTATTCTTCCGGCAATTATCGGGTGATGATAAACCCCGTACTGGGGCAAAATTAAAGATGCGGCGGTTGGGATATTTTTGCCCTCAACTGCACTTTTGGGTCCAATCCAGAAAAGTTCCCAAGCTTTCTTTCTTTTTACTATCTCCTCAACTATCGCAAAGGCAGTGGTTCCGGCATGGCCGCCGGTCAAAACTATTCTTGGCATTATAGTTACCATTTTAGGCCTCTTTTGCAATATTAAGTAGTATACCGCATGCAAAAAGCACCATAGTTAAGGAACTGCCGCCATAAGAGAAAAACGGTAAGGGAATGCCCGTAAGCGGGGTAAGGGCTACCATTGAGCTGATATTAAGAAAAGCCTGACCGCCTATCCACGCCGCAATTCCGACTGCCAAAACTTTGGCAAATTTATTTTCGGTGCGGCCGGCAATTACAAAAATCTTGTAAACAAAAAATCCGAAAAGAAAAATCAGTACTGCTGCTCCGATAAAACCGGTCTCTTCCGCAATAATTGCAAAAATCGAATCAGTAGCCGCCTCCGGCAAAAATAAGAATTTCTGCCTTGATTGGCCCAGTCCTATGCCGAATAACCCCCCCGAACCCAAGGCCAAAAGCACCTGACGAATATGGTAATCCCGGCCCAAAGGGTCTTGAGCCGCTTTAATAAAAGTCATAAGTCTATCGCGTCTGTAATCCGACGTAATAATTAAAACAAAAGCGGAAACTACCCCAACTGCTCCAGCACCAAAAAAAGGCAAGAGGTCAATTCCCGAAGTAAATATTTGAGCAAATGAGATAAGTAAAACAATCAGCGTTGTACCCAAATCGGGCTGAAGCATAATTAGTGCGCCAACTAACCCCAAGGGGATGAAATAAGAAAGCGGTCCTTTTTCCCCTTTGGCCAGTTTGGCCATATAAAAAGCGATAGTCAGTTTTACTATTTCGGAAGGCTGTATGGATATCGGCCCGACAATAAACCAGCGCCTGGCACCCAAAACCTTAACACCCAATCCGGGTATCAAAACAAGTAAGATGGCAGCTACGCTTAGCCAAAAAAGGGGAGTTGCAAGTTTTTCCCAAAAGGAAAAATGGATGCGCGAGGAGACAACAAGCAATACGATGCCTACCAAACCCCAAACGGCTTGTGCTTTTACAAAATAAAATTTGTCGCCGAAAGTACTTAGGGCAAGCGGGGCTGAAGCATCAGCAACCGCAATAAGTCCTAGGATAGTTAGTAAAAAAGTTAAAATAAGGAGGGTTCTATCTTGGGTTTTCTTTTGCTTTTTGAGCCTAATTTTAGCCACATTATATTGTAGCAAGCCAGAGACCGAAAATGGCAAGTATTATTCCCAAAATCCAAGCTCTCATTACAATTTTCGGTTCTTCCCACCCGATTGCCAAAAAAGCATGGTGGACGGGAGCAAGAGGAAATATCGGTTTTTTGAAAATTCTCCAGCCCAAAATTTGAATTGCAGATGATGCCGCCTCAATTACAAAAATTCCTCCAATCACAAAAAGCGCCAGTACATTTCCCGTCAGAAGCCCGATAACGGCAATCATCGCGCCGAAAGAAAGCGCGCCGGCATCTCCCAGAAAAATTCTTGCAGGATAAACGTTAAAGTAAAGAAAGGCAATAATTACTCCAAGCCAAAGGCCTATAAAAATTGCAAGGGGCGTGTCCAAATTCCCGGCTGCAATTACACCAAAAGCAAAAAGATAAATCATAAGAAGGCCAGAAGCCAAACCGTCAAGCCCGTCCGTAAAATTGAAAGCGTTTGTAAAAAAAACGATTACAAAAGCCGCAAATGGCACATACCAAAATCCCAAGTTAACAACTTTGTCAAAAAGCGGAATATGAATGATGCTAATGCCCAAAGCTTTGTACAAAAGATAGCCTATGATAAGGCCCAAAATCCACTGAAGAATGAACTTGTGGGTTCTGTTTAAACCAAACGCCAGTCCCAACACTCCCGGCCGTGGTTTGCCGAATATTTTTATATAATCATCCACGAAACCCAAAAGACCGAAGGAAATTAATGTAAAAAAAATAATCACGAGCTCAATTCCCAAATTGTGAGCAGAATATATATATACGCCTAAACTTTTTGCGATGGGAAAAACTATGGCAAAAAGCAGGCTAACCAAAAAAATTAAAAGTATCCCGCCTCCGGTTGGCGTTCCGGCTTTTATGTCATGCAGTTTGTCAAAAAGCGGAATTTTACCGCTTTTGGGGGCCTCTTTTTGTCTAACCAAACGCTTTTTATAGAGGAAGTCGATGAAAGGAACTATAAGAACGCTTGCTATGGCGAAGGAGAAAATAATAATACCCAAGGCCAATGGCAGAATGTTTGGCAAATTCATATCTTTCGGGCTAGCATGATTATATCATTTTTTTCTATCTCGATATTGCCCCGACAAGATTTTCAAGATGAATAGACCTTGAACCCTTAATTAAAACAATCACATCTTTTTTAAGAAGCCTCTTAAGCGGAATAACAGCTTCCTTCCATGTCGGAAACCAATCAACATGTTTTGTTCCCAGACGTTTTTCAACAATATCGGAAACAACTTTTGAAGCGCCGCCAACCGCAATTAGATGACCAACTTTCATCGAAGCTAATATTTCGCCGATTTCCCGATGCTCACTTTCTTCGAGCTCACCAAGTTCGAGCATATCGCCAAAAACTACTACCTTCTTTTTACCACCACTTAAGTGATTAAATGCTTTAAGCGTTTCTTTGGCAGCTTGCGGATTGTTGTTATATGAATCATCTATTAGTGTAGCCCCCGAAGCTAACTTTATTACCTTCATCCTATGTTGGGGAACTTCAAAATTTTCCAACCCTTTTTTGATTTCAGCAATTGAAGCGCCCAAAATATAGCCAACCGAGGCTGCAGCCAAGGCATTTTCAACATATTGACTTCCAATGGTTGGCAAATGAACACTTATTTTGTTCTTATGTATTTTAAGAGTAAATTCTGTACCCAATAACCCTTTTTGTACGATATTGTCGGCGTAGATTGATGCATTTTTACCAAACCAAATAATCTTGGCCTCACTTTTGGCCGCAATACTTTGTGAATGTTTATTTTCCTTATTTAACAGTGCAATCCCGCGGCTTTCCAATGCATAAATCAACTTCGATTTTTCTTTAGCAACTCCGTATTCGTCTCCAAAAAATTGGGTATGGGTTGGGTAAATATTTGTAATAAGACCAACTTTTGGCTGGGCAAGCCAAAGGTAATAATCCATTTCTCCCGGATACTCAACCGACATCTCAAGAATTAAATACTTTGTGCCCGGAACTGTACTAAGGATAGTATTTGGAATGTTATAAACAGGGTCGATACTTGGAGGTGTCGCAAGAGTTTTCCCTGTGTGTTTAAGAATTGAGGCCATCATTTGCACGGTCGTACTTTTGCCTGCACTTCCGGTCACACCGACCACTACTATATCCGTATATTTTTGAAGCAATTTCAAATAAAATCTTGCCAGTCGCCTTTTTATGGGGTGTATTAGCCATTGCGACATAAAATTGTGTTTTTCAAAAATATCCTTTGCCGGAAGTTTCGGCGTCACCCACCACTGAATAATTTTAGGTGCTTTATTAGATTGCATAATTAATTATTCTATTCAAAAAATCAGAATAGGATATTCCGGCTGCTTTGGCAGCTTTCGGCACTAAAGACATTGGCGTCAATCCCGGAATTGTATTTATTTCCAAAACCACAGGTTCCTTATTATCTTTTAAAATAAAATCCACCCTTGAGAATCCCCTTGCACCTATTGCATTATAAACTCTAACTGCCAAATCTTGAACTTTTTTAGTCAAACTTTTTGAGATCCTTGCCGGAACAATTTCTTCGGAACCACTTTCGGTATATTTTGATTCATAATCAAAAAACTCGCCTTTGAGAGGATGGATTTCAATAACTGGCAGAGCCAAGGATTTTTCGTTACCGATGACTGCGCAAGTTACTTCTAACCCCTTTAGATATTCATCAATTATGGCGATATCACTATATTTAAAGGCTAATAACAAGGATTTCTTTAATTCTTTTTCATTTCTGACAATTGAGGCCCCAACCGAGGAACCTTGATTGTACGGTTTAACAAAATATGGAAATCTGCCAAGTATTTTGGCTATATTTGCAAGCTTATCTCCCTTTTTAAAAACCATAAATTTTGGAATCGGAATACTCTCTGAAATCATAACTTTTCTAAACATTATCTTGTCCATCCCTAAGGCAGAAGCTAAAACACCCGGGCCGGTATATTTTAGTCCTGCAAGCTCTAGCATTCCTTGTACGGTCCCGTCCTCGCCATATGGCCCATGCATTGCGATAAAAACTACGTCAGCGCCTCTTTTGGCCACTTCGTTTGCGCCTTGGATTTCTTTGGCCTCTCTCATCACTAAATCCTTACCTGTACCCTGTAGTTTGAGGGGGTCGGGGAGTGACAAGAGATTTTTAACCCCGGTCAAACGCCAATGATTTCCGTCTCTTGAAATAACAACCGGAAAAACATTATATTTTTTCTTGTCCAAATTTCTTGCGACTTCCCTACCGGAAATTAAAGAAATTTCATGCTCGGGAGTCTTGCCACCCATCAATACTGTCACATTTATTTTTCTTTTCATTTCAAACTTTCTACCGCTTTCTTGAATCGGTCATCTCTGTCTTTGTAATCCTTAAACATATCAAACGAGGTGGCAGAGGGGGACAAAAGCACAATTCCATCTGGTTTACTAGCCTTGTAAGCGGTGTCTACAATCTCTTCCATTGAAACCTTACCCAAATTGTAAATCTTGCCTTGAAACTCGTTTTCTACTAAAACTTTATTAATCTTATTAGCAGCTTGTCCGATTAGAATTACATTTTTTATATTGTCTGTCTTTCCAAGATATTTACCTAAAACGTCAAAGTCTATTCCCCTATCAAAACCTCCAAGAATAAGTGTAATTTCTTCACCAACGAACGAATCCAAAGCGGCGATTGTTGCCTGAGGAATTGTTGCCAAACCGTCGTTGATAAAACTAACCCCATCTAATTTCCTAACCAATTCCAATCGGTCTTCAAGGGGTTTAAAGGATTCAATTCCTTTCTTTATAATGTTGTTTTCTATTCCAAGATTTTGAGCAACTAATATTGAAGCAATAATATTATTAAGATTATGCCTGCCCCGAAGGGGATTTTGATCAAGCTTTATCCCAAAACTCTCCAATTCATCAGATGAAGAAAAACGGCACTTCCTTGATCTTAAAGTATTAGCAAAGTCTGAAATTTCTTTAAAATCACTATTATAGATAAAAACATCTAAAGCCTCTTGATACTTGGCGATATTTATTTTTGCTTCAAAATATTCTTTAAAACTTGAATAATAATCTAAATGCTCCGGATAAATATTAAGAAAAACTGCAATGTGCGGACTCACTGTCAAATCTGACAGCTGATGTGACGACATTTCATATACAAAAATACTTCTATCATCTACATTTTCTGTATAATCTAAAACTGGTTTACCAATATTGCCGACCAGCTTTACATTTTTACCAGAACTTTTAAAAATATGGTAAATAAGCGAGGCAGTTGTACTTTTCCCTTTTGTACCGGTAATTCCTATCGTTCTATCTCTAAAAAGATCTAAAAAGATTTGTGTTTGAGATAAAAAATTTATTCCGGCTTCCTTTGCTTCTTTTATTTCCTTAATGTTCCAAGAAATTCCTGGAGATTTTATGATCAGATCAAAATCATGTAGATTTTCAAGGTAATCCTTTCCATTTTTTTGATCAGAGGTTGTGATTTTGACATCGGGGTAAAACTTTTTTATAAACTTATATGAACTTTTCCCTTCTCGCCCCATACCCAAGATAAGAATCTTTTTACCTTTAAATAACTTGTCTAATTTATCTTTCATATATACTTCTTAAGTACTTCCTTATATTCACCGGGCAAGTTATTCTCATTACCCCAAGAATTCAATATTCTTTTACCATCGATCATTCCCAAGGCAACTTTTAACTCTTCCCTTGTCCCAACACATTCAAACGGCTTTACCTCCGTTTCGGAAATCAAAGAATTTAACATTGGCTTAAGCGATTTATCCTCCAATAAATTCTTGCCGAAAATTCTGATTGTTTTATCTTTCAAAAATGGATAAAGCAAAATAAAGGTGGATAAACACTTGGGACATTTTCCACACCAACTATTGGTTTTTTGCCCCACATTGCAACTCCTAATAACATGGGGGTATTTATCAAACTTTGAAAATATTTTTGCTATCTGAATATCATAAAGTGGTCTCAAAAAACTAAAGTAATTCACATTGGATAAATATTTTAAATTATATTCGCGGAATTTGTTTTCAAAATCAAAAGTTTTACTGTATTGGTGATTAATATTTTTACCTTTGAAAATTGTATTCTCTTCATCCGAGCTTCTTTCATTTGAAAATATCACTGATCCAAAGTTACCTACAACTGCTGACAAAATACTTACAAAAGACAAAAGCGCTGTAAAAGGAGTGTGACCGTTTAGAAATCCTGCTTCATTCAGTTCGAGTAACTTTTTATCTAATTCCCTCTCAACAACTAAATCACTTAACCCAGTAAGTTTTGAGGTTTCAAGGGAAGCTTTTGAAGGATTTAATAAAAACGCAGATACTTCCTTGAAATTTTTACTTAAAATTTCAATGGTTACACTAGAATCTTTTCCTCCGCCAATGGGGATAAGAATCTTATCACTAGTGATTTTTAATGGCTTGGTGTTTTTATTTTTCCCAATTGAAACAAACTTAGCAAATTCTTTCTCAGTGAAATCAATATCATTCTCGTAAAAAAATTGACCCATTCCATTAAGTAATAAATCCTGCCACCACTTTGTCTGGTAGTTGTCCAAACTGCCGCACTCAATTACTATTTCGGGGGAAACAAAAGCCTTCCAATAACTTAAAAGTTCGACCAGACCAATATTAAAAACAATGTTGTCAATCGAGTCATGAATGAGATTTACATGATTCATATCAACGTTCTTAAAATTTAATGTAGGTGTAAAACCATACTCGTCTCCAGCAAAGAATTGAAAAGCCACATTCAAATCATTTTTGACAATTTCCCACTTATAACTTTTGTAATAAAACTTCGGATATTTTGTTCTAAGTTTTTTATAGTCCATATATTAATGCACTTACATAATATATATTATGTAAGTCAAAAATTAATTAACTGAACCTCCTTTTCCAATTTAACACCGAATTTTTTATAAACATCGGCTATTATCTTTTCCGAAAGAGCAATCACATCTT